>Ga0179593_1667664_pt1 | contig 23638 bp, 13 predicted proteins | sample CZODoug2_1_08_16_FD_185931 | JGI IMG/M metagenome (GOLD analysis project Ga0179593, IMG submission 185931) | Vadose zone soil fungal communities from Angelo Coast Range Reserve, California, USA - CZODoug2_1_08_16fungal (PacBio error correction) | ecosystem: Environmental > Terrestrial > Soil >...
GAAAGGAGTACAAGAATCAAACTGGCCGCGACTCGGGGGGCGCCTCCGAAAGTCTGAGAGGGGGAGCGGCAGACAATCTCGCTGGGGTTCAGGACAGAGTCGGGTAGGGGTGCCTCATTCAAGTAAAAAAATGACGCGCAGCCTCCCTTTGCGGAGTGCTACGGGGGGAAAGCCCGCCGAGACTGCACTTAGAGGAACGATCGAACACGGCGGTGATCAGGCCACCCGCTCGTGGCCGACCTTTGAGCTTTAGGCGGTACCGGACAATTGGAGGGGGGGGGGAAAAGCCTACAATTGGCCAGCAATCGTCAACTCCGCGAGTGTGAAAAATTGAGGGGCTGGTAGCTTCGATAGCGATCCGGGATATCGTCCAAACGAGCGGAAAGGTATCGAGCCAATCTCGGAAGGACCAGGCTTCCGAAAACGAAGAAAGCTGTGAAAAAAGGCCGCCTCGACACGTCGTCAGGGTGCTGATGGAGGTCTGGCCGAATCCTTTCAGCCGAGATGAGAAGGAGCACGCGGAACAAGAGAGGAGGGGTCCCGAAGGAGTCTAAAGAGGCGCTCTGCATCGAAAGGGAAGGCGCGGACGCGCAAAGATCCCATTAGGAGGAAGACGTCGAAGGAAATTAAGGCGACAAGTTGTGCCTACGAGGGGACAGAAGAACACTCATTCAAAACCAAGCGCCCGAAATACAGCCGGCAAGGACTGAGGGCTAGCTACAGGATGCCCGAAAACAGACAAAATCTATAAAAAACTCCCGATCTAGGGAGGAGAGCCTTCCGTCTAAGAGATAGCTAAAATGGAAACTTTAAACTAACTGTGATCGACAGACTGCTTGGGGAAGGCAAGAGGGGAAACTTAGAAAACAACCGCGCTCTTCGAGGAGAGAAAGTATGAGACGAAAACCACCTGGCATGGGAGATAGGCGCTACCCCGACTCCTCAGAAGGAATTGATTGGAGGGATGGGGCGAGTGGGGCGGTCTAAGGGGTCAGATCGGTCGAAAGTCGAGGAGGGACAACTGGTTGGTGAACTGGGAAACGGATCCTCATGATTAGAACATCGGAGAGGCGTCTGCGGAAAAAAGCGTCCATAGACTGCGTCGGGAAGAGAAAGCATTTGGGAAGACAACCGGTACTAGGATATGTCGTCGAAAACCAACTGAGCTAGGCTGAGAGCAGGGGCAAAGGCGACAGTCAATCATCAGAGAAAAAATCGCCGCGGGCCTGGGGGATGGGGGATCATGCCACCAGCGAGGGGTGTCGATGCACGGGGAGCTGAAAAGTTATTGATCGCTGGTGGGGGGAAGAACTAAAAATCACAGGGGCGTGGGAGAATATCTAGAAAGGAGGGATGCGAGCAGTGGGGCGGCGGGATGCCATGTTAAAAAATTTTGCAAAAGAAAGGGGATGAGGGGGAGGAATAGGGAAATCTCAGGAGACGCGGGAAAGCTTTCTGATGGAAAAGGGGAGGGATCTCATGCGCGAGGGTAGAGGAAACCAAGGATAATCTCGCTCACAACAACGGGGAGAGAAATATACGCAGGGGGGGAGGGGGGCAACGCGGATGCGACCTCGCTCGGGATGCAACGACCTCTGCGCAGAACAATATGGGTCAACGGTACTCCAAGGGCAGAAAAAAAGCAACCGCCCGTATCCGCCCGCAACGTGAAAAAATCTATTTCACAAAAAAAACCAAAAGGGCTTGAGAAGACGAAGGCAAATGGAGAAAATACTAGCAACCAGCGCAAACTCCCGAAGTCCGCCATGGAGAGGGGGTCACATCACCTCTCCAAAAAGAGAGTAAAGGGGGAGGGCAAAACAAGGGCACGCGCCTGACCAACAACTCGCTGGTGCAAAAAAATAAAATCATGAATCCTCTGAGGTAAAGACCTTAAGGCACCAGGTCCTTGCCGATAAATCGCGCAGGGAGGAATCTAAGAAGCAAGAAATCGTAAACCGTTTAGGGACATCAGAGATATAAAGGAAAAATCTCGATGTTCTCTGGGGGAGAAAACTCCCGCGGCCGCACCCGAAAGAGTCCACTCTTCTAATTAAATTCGTAACCAGGAAAGAAACACCAGGGACGACGATCGGGGACCGTGAAAAGGACATCGAAAACATACCCAAACTCGAGGCACAAATCAAAATTCACTGGTAGTCGTCGCGACCCAGGAAGATGGGGAGAGAAGTCATAAAAAAAAATCTCGGACCGCAAGCTCTTGGGAGAAGCCATCGGCGCTGTAAAATGATCGATCAGGGCAGGCTGGCGTTGCCGGACAAGAACCAAAGAAAGCTGCAGGCGGCAGGCAAAGACCCCGCCAAAAAAGGGGAAGCGTGTGTGCGGGCATTACTGGAAGTGCCGGGAGGAAAAATTTATAACGAAAGTTCCTTTCCTCCATCGGCGCGCGTGCAGGGGGAAAATCGGAAAAAACGTAGTTTCTGGGATAAACATCGTCGAATGTCCTCCGTTGCAGAATCACTTTCCAGGGGGCCAGGGAAAGAAAAAAGTGTTTAAGATGGCACGAGCGCGATTCCGCGAAAAGAAAGAATTAGAGGTCGCAAGGAGAAGGGAGCTTCCGGTTGATAGAGATCTCCGGAGAGGGAAAGGAACGACCTAAGCCATCCTCTTAGAAAAAAAGTCAAAATCGGCATAGCGGGCGAACAAGGTCCTAATTAGAAGGGGTAGGAAGCTTTTCGATCAGGCGAGGGGCGGCAGTCAACAGATCGTAGAAACACAAAAAAAAGGGTTCAACTCGCGAGGCTCGGCGCAAAAAAGTGTAGGCTTCCCCGCTTCCATCGGAAAGGCCGTGAACGTCATTGTATTACGAGTAAAGCATAGCCCGATACGAGTGCACGAAATCAACCAAAAAAAAAACACCGAAGGACCACGGCAAACCGCAAATGTCCGGAATGGATATACAGCAGAATGCCAAGAGGCAAGAGGGCGGCCCACGAGATGGGAATTAGCAAACAAAGAGAAGACAAATCCTCCGGAGGAGACGCCAGAATTGCAAGATGAGACGGTTTATGTACGCAAAAAGGAAGGTAAGCTCTGGCATTCGAAAGAACGAAACAATGGGGGGATGAGAGATTACGCCGCCGGCCTTTGCTGGAACGAGGAGAAGTCTGGAAAACCGTAGCCGGAGGCGGAGGAGTCCCCGCTATATGGAAAAGAAATGAAGGCCGATCAAAACTACCACACCCCAAAACCCCACAAACAACAGAAGAGTGATCGGCGGCGCGGCGAAACCAGGAAAGTGCTCGCGAAAGGAGTCTGTCTTGTAAAACTGATTCGGAACCTACAGGGAAGAGGATACGGGCTGAGACCGGAGGTGCAAAAGTCCTGAAGGTTCGGTCGCGGACTTGTTAAAAAAAAATGGAGGGTGGCAATAATAAAAAAATCTGCAACTCTCGGGGGCCAGGAAGAAAATACGCAGGGCCGCACACATCTCTTCCTCATCACGACGGCGAGACAAGATTGGCGAACGCCCGTAAAGTGAATTGGCCGATCAAAACCCCCTTCACGCCTTCTGCCCGTCGAGCCGGCGGATCATTGGGAGAGGAAAAAAAAAGAGGAATCAGGAAAACGCGACCGGAAAAGGTAAAGTTACTGAGCCTCGGACCCAGGACAAAGAGAAGGAACTACTTCGCACTAATCGCTTGAAAAAAAACGTTCGAAGGTAGGCATTCAGCAATCACAAAGAGGAAGGAAAAGATATGGGCGCTGAAAGACTCAACCGCAGACTGGCAGGAAATCGTTCACTGATGCCTGAAGGTTCAAAAAGGAAAAGACGACCGTTCCACTTCTTTTTCGAACGAGAAGGGATTGGAGTCACGGGGTAGGGAGAAGATTTACTAGGGAGATTGGAACGTGCAAGCCGGCCCACATAGGGGGAAGGATAGAAGCGTCTGGTGAGCATGAAAAAGAGGAAACCCCTCCACATCTGGAGAAAATCATCATCAAGAAAATCGCCTGAATGGGAAAAATAAGAGGGAGAGAGGGGCCAAACCAAGCATCATCCGGGGGAAATAACGGGAGTACGGAGGTGGCCAAATCGCTCTGGGGGTAAAGCCCGAATTGTCGTCGGCCTGCAAAACAACGTCAAAGGGGAGAGCGAATCCGCATCGGGGATCGACAAAGACGCGAATAATCAAAAGGAACAATTTTGTTACCGAAAAAATCCGGACGACAAGTTGGAAAGTAGGTGTGGAACCTTCAAGAACCGTAAAAATATCGCCGGACTTTAGACGACCTGAGGAAAGCAGGCCGGCCCGCCGGGGAAAGCCAAGAAAAACTGTCTGTCTGAAGAATCCTAGGCAACGTGCCGGAAGTTCTCGGCGACTGGGTAGAGGAGGATAAAGACTACTCACCAGAAGAAAGCGACGCCGCACAAACGCGACTAGAGTTGACCGTCTTTGCTGCTACTACGGAAAGTGGAAGACCTGGCGGCTTGGAGGAGAGGGAATCATTCCTTGAAGTAGATCGCCAATCCGCGGGTTGCGCGTAGGGGGAACAAGATCCGAGCAAGCAGCTGCAAGGGACCGCTATCTCGCGGAGAGGGGGGAAGAACGAAAAGCGGGCTCCTAGAGAGGGAATCGGAGGGAAGAACGATTGAAGCAAGAACCAGATGCCGAGCCGCGCTGGGAACTATTTGAAACGTTCGGTTCTGAGTGCGATCCTGTATAAGTCCACGGAAGGAGGAAAAGCGCGACCCAATCACCGAGGGGGTCACCGGGACAACATCCCCACGAAAAGCCTGCCGCCTAGGAAAAGACGAAGTGCAGCCCCATAGGGGAGGCCTACATAGGAGGAGACAAAAAGGAGACGGTCTACAAAGGAGGGCCAAAGATCGACCTTCGCGCTAAACTCAGAGAATTTGTCTGGGCGCACACGGCTGCGCTAAAAAAGTCGAACTTGGACAGTCTAAAGGGGGATAATTATGCTGTCAAAGTCCCACGATCATGAAGGAACAGAAGACGCTAGTCAAGGGAAAAGTCGTCTAATTTCTGGGACACTGGGAAAGATAGCATCCAGCACGCCACCGCGAGGAACGCTCTGTCTGGGCCGAGAAGAGGGGGGACTTTGAGGAAAGTGAGTCAGCGCCCTTTCTTGCAAACGGTGCGATATGACGGCGCTTTGGAGAGGAAAAGGGTATCTAAAAGAGCAGAATCTGAATGAGTGCTCAGAAAGAGAGGTGAGAAAGGCACTTCATGGTGCTACAAACTCAATGAGAGAGAGGATTTTTTGGGGGCTGAAAGAGAAGTTGGCAGGGTTGAAGGATGAGCCCTTCAAGGTGAGTCGCGGGAAGAAAGTGGCAGGACGCCCTTTTTTGTGGAACTGGGAAAATGGGTTCACTGCATTTAGGCGAGAGAGAGCGGGCGTATAACAAAACGAGACCAGAATAGATCTGAAAAATTAGGACGATCCTGATGAAAAAGTAGAGTGGAGAGGGGATAGGTGCGAAGGGCACGCTACTTATGGATTGGACCAGGGGGGAAAGGCCAATAACGGAAAACGAGAAACCACGTTCTGAGCCTGGGAGAGAGCCAAGAGGTTGGGGGAGGGGCCTTTTCGGGGGGGAACATATGTTTTCGCTGGCTGTGTCGGGGACAAGGCACACTCTGGCGGACCAAGAATGGGTGCGCTATCTGCAAGGCTTCTGTCCGGCAGGTGGGAGGAGCTGGAAGGGACCTAGAAAGGGAACATAACGAGAAGGGGGGGGGCTATGGGCGGGGGCGTAGAAGAAAAAACTCGTCTACGCGAAAAGGGGAATCGTTCTTTCGGCTGCGCACGAGGGAGATCTAAAGGAGGTCGATACTGCGCGATACAGAAAATGATATCTCACACAAGAACGTGGAGATTAAAGAGAGCGAGGGAGGGGGAGTCAATAATCCTACGAATACCTAGATGAGCTGAAACTACCGCAAAGAAGAAGCCTTCAAGCGTCGCCGCGCGGCCTGTAAAGGGAGACGCCCACTCGAAGGGAAGGAACCAGGACTGTGCCAACCCGTTAACAGGGGGGACACTTGTAGAACACGCCGAATCACGTCCAGCAAGTCGAGAATATCAAAAGAATTCACGCCCAGGTGGAGGACACCTACGCCGCAAAAAGAGAAAAAACACAGGTGTCTTTTTGAAGCCAGGGAAGCTTCAAGGCCCAACAAGAGCTGTGTGGCAGAGCTCCAAAGCCGCGCGAGAAAAAAAATGACCGTCTGTGAGAACGGGTGAAGGGAGACTCTGCGAGGAGAGCTCATCGAGGAAGTAGAAAAAAGATCACTCGTACCGGGGATCTCGAAAAATTGCAACGCAGCTCCGAAAAAATTGGGATACTACACTAAAATTGCAACGGACCTGCAGCCCCAGAAGGAAGGACAAAAAGTTCGAGCCCATCTGGAAACGGTCGGGAAACGCAAAAGATAGGACTAGAAAAAAAGAAAAAAAAAAAAAAAAAAAAAAAAAAAAAAAAAAAAAGAAAAAAAAAAAAAAAAAGACAAAGAAAAGAAAAAAAGAAAAAAAAAAAAAAAAAAAACAAGAAAAAAGACAAGGAAAAAAAAAACAAAAAAAAAAAGAACACCAAAAAAAAAAAAAAAAAAGAAAAAAAAAAACAAAAAAAAAGGAAAAAAAAAAACAACAAACAAAAAAAGAAAAAAAAAAAAAAAAAAAGAAAAAAAAAAAAAACAAAAAAAAAAGAATAAAAAAAAAAGAAAGAAAAAGAAAAAAAAACAAAAAAAAAGAAAAGAAAAAAAAGAAGAAAAAAAAAACAAAAAAGGAGAACAAAAAAAAAAACAACCCAAAAAAAAAAAAAAAACACAAAAAAAGAAAACACCCAAAAAATAAAAAAGAGAAGGAAAAAACACAAAAACACAAAAAAAAAAAAAAAAGAGAAGAAAAGAAAAGGAAGAAAAAAAAAGAAAGGGAGAAGAAGAAAAAAAAAAGAAAAAAAAGAAAAAATACAAAAAACCAAAAAAAAAAAACAAAAACACAAGAAAAAAAAAAAAAAAAAAACAACCCAACAAAAACAAAGACAAAAACAAAAGCCAAAAAAAAAAAAAACAAAAAACCTCCACGCAACGCCAATCACCCCCCCACAGACAAAACAACCACCAAACAACAACAACAGACACCCCCCAAAACCACCACCCGAAACAAACCCCCCCAACCAATAAACCAAAACAAAACCCCACCACACAACAAAAAACACAAAAACAACATCCTTTCCCTCCTCCCCCATCCGCTTGGGAGCGTCGATCTCCAGCGGTGGGGTACATCGTATGAAAAAACACAAGACTAGGTGCAATAAGGGGCATCTGTTTATTCGCTCCATCGGAAAGGGACAAAGCACAGCTCGCGCAGAGCAGTAGGACAGCCTCAAGGGCAAAAAAACGGAAGACGACTCACTCCTGAGACTCCTCAGAAAATCGGGTCGGAGTGTCAAGGCCTGTAGCTTGAAAAAAAAGGACCATAAGTGCGACAATGCCTTGGCCGTCCACATTGAGGGGAGAGGCTGAAAGGGTCCCTCGGAGATCCGTTTCAACGGCGTAAATAGAAAAGCGTCTAATTCTACAAAGGAAAAGAAGGGAAGCCACTTGAAGTCCGTCCGCGAAAGAGATGGCCTAAGCGCGATGAAAAACGCGCTACCTGTCGGAAAAAATTTAGCTCTTCGGCGCAAAAAGATGATAAGGCGGGCCATAAAAAAAGCAGAGAGAGCAGGGCTAGTCGGCGAAGGAAAGAGAATTTGAAGGGTGAAGCCGCCGTGTCCGAGATTTGGGCGGCGATTTTGGAATCGAAAGTTTCCGTGCCGCATACCGGATCAGGGGAGGAGGCACAGCACCAGAATGTTGAAAAAGGACGCCCGACAGCGGCCAATTTGTCTGGTTAAAGAAAAAAGAGGAAAAACGGGCCAATAGGGGCAAGGAGGACGGCGCGTGGCGTGCAAGGGCGGGAAAGAATCAAAATGAAGATCTGCGTCGAATGCAGGCAGATAGGCGGGAGTAACCGCTACCACAAAGAGAAGGGCTCTGTATAACGCCCATGCATGCCCACCCCGCAAAAGTGGGCCCGCGAGAAAGTGCGTAGCCCGACAAAAGAAGGACTCGTAGGAAAGTAAGGTTAGGTCCGAGGGGATAACGGGGGGAACCGTCGATCGGACGGTATTAGAAGAAATCACGTTGGTTCTTAGCAGCTGAGGAAGGAAAGCGGTATAGACAGCGCAGTCGTAAAGGCTCAGGAAAGCCCCCAGGAAAGCATTCAAGCTATATTGTAGTATTGACTTGAAAAAAAGTTATGCCTATCACGCAAAAAGAAAGAGAGCTTGAGAGTATTCTTGAGCGGGGGCTTCAAAAGGGGTGAAATCGCTTAAAAAGGAAAAAGGGGCATCGGGGCAAAAATGAGGTACGCGTCTTCCGTCCAGGCGACAAGGGTGTCCGCCAAAAAGGCACGCAGAAGAGGAAGGGAAAAAAATGACCATTGGAGAGTGGAAAAAGTTATGTCTTGGAACTAGCCGGAGGGGTTTGGGACCTTCGCATAGAACGTTATGCTGAAACGGAAGTTCGAAGGGAAACATGATAGGTTTAAGAGGAGTGCACGGAGGCGAGGGATATCACAGCACCAGAAGAAGAAGGACGAAGCATCCGGGTCGATGTCAAGGGGAGGGAAGCCCAATCACAGAGGCAGAACGAATACAACGCTACCGACCAAAAAGAAAAGAATGCTCATCCAGCCGGGGGAAACGCGGCACCATGTAGAGCATAAAAGAAGAAATCAAGCGGATACAAGGAAAGAGGAGCGTCGGGCGCGAGTCCCTCCATAAATCTAAAAAAAAAAAAAAAGGAGAGGAAAGAGAAGATCCGCTGACCCATAAAATCGCGAAAAGGCCGACACAGTTGGTGAGGCAGGGTTCCGAGGAGGTTAGCCGAAAAAAAAAAAGGGAGGTTCGCTCAATGCTGGTCGTCGCGGTTCTAGTCTGCCATTGAAAGCTGGCGGGACAGGAAGAGGAAGAAAGCGGGAGGGGGGCAAGCTGTCTGAATTTGGAACGCTGAAGGGGTGAGTGAGCTTCAAACGCCCTTTAGCCCACATCTTAAATCATTCAGTGAGAGAAGGATGGGACTGCAAAATATAGCGAAGGAGGCAACCAACAAAACTATTTTCGCAATAATTAAGGGGGGATAGGCTTGGACAAATCTCGGGTAGAAGTCCTCTACCGGGGGGGGAGTCTCAAATCAGTATCCGCCGTAAAAAGAGGGAAGCCCATACCGAATCTAGCTGGAACGAAAATAAGATCGATAAGAAGATCACCGTAAAGCCTCCCGGCAGAAAAAAGGAACGCCGCGCAGGAAGGGTCTTGCTCTTCAGAAAACAGTATACAAGAACCTCCTAAACCTGGCTGATGCAGAAAGTCGAACAAGGAGGGAGTGATGTCTATTTAGACTCAAAAAAAGGGAAAGAAGCGGCAAGACAAATCGGTCTCTGGCAAAGTGCAAGCATGATATAAGGCGTACCATACGTTCGGGCACGCAATGCCGGTCAGGGGTGAGACTCACGGAAGAGTCGGCGCGGCGTGAGATCACGCCAAGAGAAGGTTACACAGTCGGGTAACTTACCTGCGAGCGAGAACAACGACATTGGGACGAGGGGGGCCGGCCGCGGAGGTCCACGCAGGAAGTGAGCAATGGAACACGGTTCGAAATCGAAACCAAACCGGGTCTGGCCGCTGGAACGAAGATTGCGAAGGCGGGACCTGCTATAAAAAATGGGCATGGACCGGCGCCGCGCGTGGAAAAAGTGACGGGTTCTATCGGGGGTGCCGTGCATCTGCCACCTACGAGCCAGGAGCCAAAGGCAAGACACCAAGAAAGATAGAGCCGCTATGCCACGAATAACGAAAGAAGGCAGGATTCTTAGTTCGGGAAGGACTTTCAGCCTAGCTACGCGGGCTAGAGGCAGAGTGAGCCTGGCTACACGAGCCTGGAGAAAAAAAAACGGAAAAAAAAAAGCGACGAGCATCGCACTGTTTCGAGGACGCACTGGGCAAGGAGACGAAAAGGAAGAAAAAAAAGGGTAAGTAAGTCAGACGGTGAAGCCCCAAAGCTCCTGCCTCCGACGAAAAGGGACCAGGGAAGGCGCGTCACTAAAAACGTCGTTCTATCTCTACCAGCTGGAGGAAGAAGAGACCTCAGAAAACTCCAATAAAAAAAAGGCAGTCTGTCTGAGGAAGGGGGAAAGAACATGCGATCCGTCGGGCCCTTAACTGGAGCCTACTGATCGCACGGTCCGGGACTTCCAAGTTGTACCGCACGATGTGATAACAAAGACCTGAAAAAAAGGAAAGAGGAAACTCATCGGAATTTAGACGTCAAGAATTGAAGGGTTAAGGGAAAGCTAAGATCAAAGGATGTGTCGATTGTCAACACGCGAGGGGTGGAAGGAGAATTATTACTGTCGATGTGCGTGGATGGGCGGGGACCTTGGGTGGAGAAAAAAAGGGGGTCAATTATCGGGGGCGAGAAAAAACCTGGCGTAACCAAACTAGAAAGAAGCGTGCAGTTGATATGCGAATGGGAAGATCAACCCGGTCCGATTATCTGAAAGCTCAGAGCAGACTAGATCGGATCACGGGCGACATGCCCGGGGAATAAGAGGAGGGGCCGCCGAAGTCTGATGGAGCTTGAAAGAGAGTGTTGGTATGAGGAATTTATGGGGATGGAAAAGAAGGATGTTTCAGGGGTTGCTGGGAGGTCGGGGGGTGAATCAAACTCAGGACTTACTGAGCTGATGAGAAGAAGCTACAGGGGCGGCTTATAAAAGACGAAAATGGTAAGAGTGGGGGCACAAGTTGAGTTCGGAGAAAAAAAGTGAACCGGGGTTCGCGTCGCACGCGACGGGGAAAAGGAAAGTCGCTGGCATGCGGGGAGTCCAAGTCGATACGACGCAAAGCAAACCATCGTATATCACTCAAAAAAAGGACAAAGATGAGAAGGATCCGGGCTGGGCATCTGAGATCGTTATAATTCGATTGAGCTGATACACCCGGGGCGAAGAACTAGAACGGGTCAAGCGTCGGCAAGAAAAGTGACGCCCTAAAAGGAAAACCGGAGGTGCCAAAACGAGGGAAACAGGCGGTCATCTCCTCCAGGAAGGAGGAAGGGGAGAGCATGCAGTCAAACGCTCCGAAAGAAAAAATTATAGTAAAAAAAAACCAAGAGAAAAGAAAAAATACATGAAAGAAAGACCTCCATTGCACGTCGCCACGACAACCCGCTGGTGCTAAAACCACAGCTCCGCAGAGGAAAAAACGCTGACCGGTCTGTCGACAAAAAATGCGCAATTTCTAGGGGAAGAAGAAAAGATAGGACGTGTTCAGAGACAAGGACAAGAAGCAGCTCGATCAGGGGGAGCAGGATCAGAGCAAGGAGAAAAGACGTCAAGAAGAAAGGAGGGAAAATCTGAGAAAAGAAACAAAAAATTTCAGAGACAAAAGAAAATCACCCCATCGACCGATCTCATTTAACCATTAAAAGGCCGACGAGACTGGCCAAAAAAAAAAAAGTCACGAGGGACGATCGCCGTCTCGACAAATATAGGGTATTACGGACGAACAAGAGCTGGGGGCCCATTATTATTCTTTGGAGAGAATCTGCGGGAGAAAGGACCGAACCATGACATCTTACAGGCTGTTCGATCAAAAAGGGACCAAGATCTTACAAGCCCAAAGACTCTCTCCTACATACCAGGAGGGGGGAAGACTGAGAAAGGGTAAGTTGGATGAGGGGAACGGAAAGCTGCATAAAGGACGGGAAAAAAATTTATTCATCGTCTTCAGAGAGGAAGCGTGTGCGTCCGGCTTGAAAAAGGAGAAATAAGGAATGTTTTCGGAGAAAAAGGGGAAGGACAGAAGGTTCCCGTGTCAAAAGAGAAATCCTGCTATGAAGGCGAGAGGCGCTCGGAAAGCTCTTTTCTCCAGATATCTGAAACCTTTCTGCCTCCAACGAGATATCCGGGAACACTCATCGCAAGCATATAGAGGAAAGGAGTCGAAAGGAGGATAGCGGGCTGGGTAAGGCCCTTGAAGGAGGGGAGAATAGGGTCTCGGCCTCGAGTGGCAAGCTTTCAATCTCTATCGAGCAACAGCAAAAAAAAAAGGGTCAACGAGGGAGCGAAAATGGTAAGGCTTTCCATGAGCATCACGTCAAGAGCGCAAGGAGGCAAGACTTGGAATGGGAACCGAATATAGGGAGGTGAGGGCAAAAAGAGGGAGCAAGGGGGTTTGGACTCTGACTGCACCAAAGGACAAAGAAGGGTGCTCGTTAACCCGCTGAATGAAACCCTCATCGACCCGGAAGACCCAGCGATGGGGAACAAAAGACAGCCATAGGCAATCCTCATAGGAGAGGACGTCCGTAGTCGAACATTTGGTTACGCCGTAAGCTGGTAAGATCTTCCATCAACGAAGGTTGAAAGGTGGAGGATTCTTCCTAGCCGGCATTGAAAAAAAAGCGCTGGGTCTTCCCGAAAGGATGAGAGTAAGATGTCGTCGAAGAAAATGATTTCACGGAGGGAATAAGAAAGCACCTGTCTCGCAAAACGAGGCTAGAGCGGAAGACGGTCGTCTTCCAGAACGGTATCGCGTACGAAATTCTGCCGTCAATTACGCTCTATGCGGGAAAGTCTAAAACTAGGAGGGGGCGGAAGAAGGGGCAAGGGACGGAGCCGACAAAGGTACTGGACTCCATTGTCTATTGGCCAAAAGCTGGGTAATTCAACTCGCCGGGTGAATTGTTTTTTGGCCGCAAGAAAAAGAGAAAGGGTCTGAAGCCAACACAGATTTCCGATCCGAGAAAGGAACGGGAGAGAAAACGAAATTGAATGCCGATCAGCACCAGACGCCCATTAAAAAGCAGAGGGAAGAAGTTGGCATTTAACGGCGCGATGACCCACATCTGCATCGGGGCATAGAGAAAAAAACAGAACAGTACGGAGGCACACGGATGAGTCCAGCACCAGGGTAGCCTAAAAGCTAAAGAGTTCCATTCTTCAGGGAGCAGGACGGGGGAACAATCCATACAACATGAGTAAATATATATATCTGCTACAAGAACGAACCAGATGAGCCCTTTCAAGGGGAATTGAAGGGAAGGCACAGGATGCTATATTTCCCTGGGGTCAGTCGAAAGGGTCACCTTCTGAGGTTTTCTCCTCCGGAGGAGGGGACTTCAGGTGGGAAGAGACCGGGGGGGTGATGCTGAGGAAACAATGCCGGAGGAGGGCAGGGAACAGTGCTTCGGGAAGGAACGCTGCTTGTGCTAGAAGGGAGGGGGACGTCAGCAAGGGAGCCTCACATCTTGGTCAGGAAACCGAAACATTCAAGGAAGGAATATCTTTTGACGGCAAAATCTGAAAGTCGCAAACTCCAGGAAGGACATTACCGTAGTTCTGGGGGGTGGTAGTTTTAATGAAAAAGGGAAGGGGAACGAAAGCGGGACATAGGATTTGGAGAAGACGCTATCTCCTAAAGAACAATCAACTCGATAGTACCGAGCACCCGGGGCCTTTGGCCGCAAAGAATACGATAGCTCGCAGATACAGGTGCGGGGACGAAAAAACCTGGGAATGGGGAATCCTAACAAACCGCGGAGCCACCTTGGGTTGAAGCTAAATACGGATTTCCCGTCAAACGAATACTCTCTGTAGGGAGTTCCAGAGGAAAGAAACGAGGGAGGGGCCAAAAAAAAAAAGCCGGGCGCTGGCAAGAAAAACGATACAACTCCGTTCGAAAATACAAAGGTCTCCTCTCCGGCGAAGCGCTGCCGGGCTACGCCCCGAGAAAGCTACCTCAGGAGGGCTCTGCTGTACCTAAAAGGGAAAAGAGGATAAGCTACCTTTAGAGGTGTCGCGTAAAAACCCGCCGCCCCTCCTGGAGAAAGGTCGAAAAGCGAAGGAGGGCCTAGCACGGCCGCAGCTTATCCTTAAATAGACGCGAGAGAAGAAATGCGGTGAAGCGTAAGCCCTTCTCCGCGCCTAAAAGGGAAAAAGGCTGGTGGGCTGGAGAGAGAGAACGGGTAATCGTCAAACGGCCCGCAAGAGAAAAAGGAGACGCCGGGTCAATCCGGCTTAAAAAGCCCTCGAGAGCCCTCATGGCCCGAAAAGGAATCCACTCTATATGCAGATAGGTCGTTTCAGGGGGCCCCCCTTCCGCCTCGCTTTCAGACGGAAGGGAACAACTCTGCCTTTCTCCGTCAATACCGTGCGGCCGCGACGGGGAGACAAGCGAAAGGGGGTGGATAAAAGGGCTGCGCTCCCATTCGAGAAGAAACAAGGGGGACGCAGGGAATGCCCTTTGATTGCCGGACCGCAAGGGAAGAAGCAAAGAAATAAGTCCGATGAACGAGACCAAAGCAATGCAAAATAGTGTGTGAGCCCACTTGAGGGGCAAAATCGAGGAAAAAAAAATCCAAAAACATCAAGAGGAGAAAGGAAGGCCCGCTCGATTAGGACGGCCACGTTGCTGGCGCACTGGGAAGAGGACCGAACGGGTCGAAGGGACGGAGGTACCTCCCCTGGGGCTACAAGCCTCTATAGAAAACAGTGAAAGAGCAAGAAGACAAGAAAACTCAGGGAAAAGAGAAGGCGCCTCCTAGGTTGTTTGGAACTTTCCGAGGTGGCGGATGTAGAATGCATGATTAAGGCAATAGAAAATCGGGAATGAGGGTCTAATTTTAAAGGAAAGGGCCGACAGTAGTCGGGGCGGTAGGGGGAGGAGGGGGGGGAACTGCATTGGACCAGACGACATAAGGGAGTGGATCTGAGATCCTTTCTTTTTTAGGAGAACAAGACGATATCAGCAAGTATCGAGGCTCAGAACCTGATCGATCTGAGAAAAGGCAAGGCGAAAAAGAGCGTCTAAACCTCGCCGCATCTTCTGGGCTGTGACTGCCACCAGCAGGTGGGGAGGTGCCCGGGGGGTTTGAGGATGTGGAATCTCTGTGGGATCTTTCTTGACACTAGCAAAGAATGGACGGTCTCTTGCTGGGAAAAAAGTGCTGATAAGAGCACGGGGCGCGAATCAAGAAGGCGGGACTCACTGTGGTCACAGGGGAGACGTGGGGGGGGGGGGGAGGAAGAGGGGGAAGAGTTCCGCGACGCAAAAAGAAGCATTCGGCTGCTCAGGGGGTATCAAAAAGGTCAGACGCGCTAGAAAGCAACCAAATAGACAAAAAAAAAAGAGTAAGGGAGAAAAACGCTGGGATGGACCGAGGAAGGAAAAAGAGGGACTTGAGCTTCCACGACCGCAGGCAGACGGAAAAAAAACCAAAAAAACCACGCCGGAACCCCAAAAGTCAAAACTCCAAAGGATTTGCCAACGTCGAGGGAAAAGAGGCATTGAAAAGAGCATCTCCTCATGCAAGCCCGATCAAAAAAAAAAAAATACCCTTAATTCCTAACCTACGCGCACACAGAAACATAAGCAAGTCATGGAAAGGAACCCGTGAACTCGACAGCCCCTCGCTTGTAAGAAAGCCACATCGCAAATAAAGGAAGCGTCTTTCCCTGTAAAAGCGAATGTAAAATAAAAAAAAAGAAAAATCGAAGTGACGCGACGTAACAAGGGAATTTGGATACGAAATCTAGGAATGCGAGAAAATCACGACATTGGAGAAAGGGTGATCTCCCCAAGAATGACTCTCGATATCAGGAAAAGAAGGTAATTTTGGCTCAACGAAGAGGCGCACCCGACGTCGCCCAAATACCTGGAACAAGAGGATAATCATTGACCCAAAAAGTTGACACACCCACGAAGAAAAAGATCAGATCTGATGGGGGAAACAGACGAATCCTGGGAAAAAGCAAAAAACTGGACGCAGACAGCCTTCTCCAAGGAAGGGAAGGGGGGGGGAGGCCTCGATAGGGAGAGCGCGACCTCGGAAGCTCTTTAGGTTCAGAAGCGCGGCTGTTAAAAAAGCAGAACTCGCGCGGGACCTTTGGGCGTCAAAGGGGAGCGATCCCAGAAAAGAGATCTGAACACCTCGCAGAATCAAAACCGAGAGGACGCGGGGAGAAGGGGTCGGGGCGATTCGGGTTGCAAATGGTCGCCAGGAGACGAATGTCCTGAAAGGAGCGGCGCGTCATGAGACGTTCGTAAGAGGAGGGGAACCAAAAGTCAACGGGAGAATGGCTGAAACATAAAAAAGAAAAGGGTGCGAGTCAGTGCCCTTGCGAAGGAAGGCAGGAGACAGCATAGCAAGTCCGAACAGGCCGTCGGAGCCAGGATAAAGGTTTATAGCGAGGGAAAAAGAAGCTGAGGAGGCGGCGGAGAAGAGAATCATATAGAGCGTCTAGGCGGGGAGAATAGAGAATCGAACGGTGACGCCAGGCCGATAGGGGGAGTTCGATCTCGAGCGGGAAAGGGGGGAAGGAAGCCGCACGACGAAAACGGGAACACCATCACGGGTTCAAGCAAGCGAGGGGACGGAAAAAAAATGTTTAGCAATCCATCGCGTCCTTCCAGGAAGGGGAGCTCGGCGCCACACCAGAGGGTAAAGAAACGCTCAGGAGAGAAAAGGGGAGTCGTCATCTGAGTTACGAAAAAAACGCAAATGGCAACTTAGACTCCTCAATTTTAAAATCAGGAAACACCTCCGGGAGGGAAGCGAGAAGGGGGAAGACAAAAAACCAGCGAAGGAGCCCGGCTGCTTCCGAGAAATGGGGGAACAAGTATATCTTCGGAGACTGGCGTCGCAAAAAAAATTCACTTTGGGCTTACCGTGGGGAAGTAAGCCGCCGCGTTGTACGAAGGGGCAGCTCCGCTGGACTACATCCAAGGATCCGTAAGGTCGCGCAGTCAAACGAATTGTAGATTCCTTCACAGTGGAGAGCAACTCAAAGTAGAGGAAGATGCAGGGGCGGCGCGGGAAGGACCAGGCCACGGTCGGAAAAGCGGTTTGATCAAATGCACTCAAGGAGTCCGTTCTTACGCAGTTCGACGGTAGGACACCTTCTTTGTCCGCGAGACGGAAAAGAAGAAAGCGGACTGAAAGGCGGAAAAGGCATACTTAAAAGGGGGGGAAACAACGGATGATTCCTTGTTGCCCAGGAGGAACCAACCACAACAGGAAAGAGAAAAGGAGGGCTCGAGACAAGAACTCGTGGCGAGTGAATTCCTAAAAGAAAGACAAGGTACCATGAAGGGCACATTTCCGATTCAACGGCGGAGAAAAGATAAAACGCGACAAGAAATCCGCGGTACGGAAAAAAAAAAAAAAAGGGGAAGTCAGAGAGGGGAAACTGAATAGATGCCGGAGTCCGGAACTCATACCATTAAACGTCAGTGTCATCCGCCAGATATAATCAACAAAAGAAAAGAATGATCCGTGGTCAGAAGAAACAAGGCTTCCGAAAAGGAGGAGGGGGGAAAGTCGGAAAGGCACTGAGGACATAGGAGCGCGACTGGAGAACCGATAGATACTCGGAGGGTAGTTCGTGGTAGAACTATTCAGCGCTGGGAAAATCCTCCGTCAAGAATAGGGGGGGGAGACAAGTCTTTTGTCTCTTATGTTGTCGAGGAACACGAGAAGAAGGAGTGACTCAAGAAGAGATGCGACCCATGCAGCGGTGCTTGAAAAATGAATAAGCAGATAGAGTTCTACGAAGGAGGAAGAAGCATGGTTAAAAACATTAACAAGTAAGGTCAAGGGTATTTTCCCAACTTGAAGGCTACCTCGAGCTAAATGTCCTCTGGGGGAGAAGCTTATCTAAGCACTAACAAAAAATAAGAATTTCACAGCCTTTAGCAAAAAGAATACGCCTCACAAAGCGCGGCGAAGGGCTGGCTCGGCCTGGTAATCCTACAAGCGGGAAAAAAAGGGGGACCCTTTCCTTCACGTATTGAAAGGGAAACCGCTGTCGGGAACGCAAACCGCCGTAATCCTCGCAAACCACGTCCGGTCATCAAAAGGGAAGAGGAGATCTACCTACTTCTGAAAATCCGTTCGACCTCAGGAAAAAATAGGCGTCGCAGGGGGGGGGAAAGCGGCACCCTCTCGGGAAAGAAAAACGTCAAGCCATTTCTGCGGCTAAAGGAAAAGCTTGGGGAGTAGTGCCGAGTCATAAAACCAACCCGTATTAGCCGCTACCTCTACCGCTCGCGGGGAAAGGCCGGGGACCGAGAGAAGAAACAAAAGAAAAGTGGGGGGATCTCGGGAACTACGGCGCGAGACCTAAAGGGCGCTGCTTACAGCGGAGTTAAAAAGGGGTCCGTGCTGGGGAAGGTTATTCAGGAATCTGGTGGCAACGAGATAGACGAAAAAAGCCAATGGATGCCGGCGGTCAAACCAGATAAACGCTATTGTCCAGCCTCGCCACCGAGAGAGAGGGAGGTTCACAGGGTCCTTTCATTTCCACCCGTAGGAAAAAGCAAGCCGCGTCAGCTACGTTCGGGATAACTTCCGAGCGCCCGCGGCATCTCGCATTCCTCCGAATGGATGGAGAGGGCAGCCCGCAATCTGCGCGAACAGTAAAGGTTCAGAAGAGGGGAGCCCTGTGATGCCTGAGGCCGGGGGAAGTACAAAACTATCTCCGAACCAGAAAACGACGAATTGGACGCAAAAAGCGGTGGATACAGGCGATGGCAAAAAACGCTACCCGCAAACCTCAAAACCTAAAGCGCGAGTCTTATGAACTGCCTCTTGAAGAAAACTTCCCTTGGCTGAGGAGAACGAAAAGGGAAGATCCAGAAAAGTGCGTGCGATCGGCTTGCCAGGAAGCGGGTTGATTACTAAAGAGCCCCAATCGCAATGCGCAAGGTCTCGAAGTATAAACATAAACAGAGGGCTACGAGCGGACTCCTACTCAAGGAATGGGAGGTTGGAGTGAAGTGTGGCGGGATTACATGCGGGGGTCATCAGAGGTCGAGACGGGGGGGTGCGGGGGAACTTTGGGGAGAAGAAAAGAGGGAGGGGTCTGCCGAAGGGAGCAAGCTGCGGAAACAAACTAGACGGAAGAAACGTGCATTGATATCGAGAGACTGAGGGGGGGGGGGGGGGTCACAAGGATTTCGCTGGTAAAGGACCCTAGAATAAAGAAGAATCGGATCAAGGCGAGAAGGAAAAGGGCCTTCACAGGGAAGAGGGAGGTCTTTACTTAAGAATGTCCAAGATGAATGAGATACCTGGAGGGAAAAACCGTGGTATCTCTTGCTGTGTCGGACACACTCTGCGTTCAGGGAGGGGCGAAAGAGCTCAAGGCTTTGATAAAGTGGAGGCGCTGAGAGGAAGGAATGGGAGTACGGGGGGGGCGCGTGATAAGGGAGGTCGTCTTAATACTGAAGGGGACGAGCGAAGGAAAGACATCTGTCTTCTGCATAAGAGGGGACGGGGTCAGTACGCGAGTCGAGAACGAGCTCTGAAAGAAAAAAAGGGCTCATAAACACAACAACGGGGGGATGAGAGAGAACGGTTAAGGCGTATACTCTCAGTGAGACACGCAAAAAATTCTGCAAAATATGAAGGTCAGCGCAAGAATCCGGAAAAACAGCTGCCCGCGCAAAAAAAATCCTGGGGGCCAACCGGGAAAAAGAGGAATTGAGCATAAGCGGCCAGGCAGAAGACCGACAGAAAGGTCAAAGAGGGGAGAGAAAACAACGCCGCCAATAAAAAAAAGAAAGGGCTGTTGCAGAGGAACGCGGAAAAAAACTCGCTGTGGGCAAGAAAAAGCAGAAAATAAGGGGTCGCCGGGCCTAGAAAACAGTTGATCTGAAAAAAAAGCTCACGTCTGAAGACATACGACCATCAAGAGGAAAAGGGGGGGGGCTGTCACCCAGCAGAACGGGAAGGAAGAAAAAAATACAAAAAAGTTTTGGGGACTCACTCATCAAAATCTGCACGCGCCCCGCCCCAAAGACTCTGCAATTTGACAAAAAAAGAAAAGTAAGAAACTCCAAAAAAAATTGAACGAACCGCGAATCACAGGGAAAACCACAATCTGGCCATCAGAAACACACCTCTGAGAGATCGCAAGAGAAATGAAAAATGGGTGTCTCCTAAAGGCAGACGCGACCCTCGGTTGTAGGCATCAAACCTAGAAGCAACGGGACGTCAAAATATGCGGGGGTCAAAGGGAGCGGGGAATCCTCCATCCATTGCATAACCAGGAAAGGGATCCAGAGACCTAGCTGTATCGGTGGAAGGAAGAAGGGTTTAATTCAAGCAAGTGGTCCGAAAGATACTAAAAAGACCAACTTGATGCGTCTCAGAATTCAAGATCACTGAATATTCGAGGCCCGTAAAAAAAGGGCAGATCACGGTAGGAGGGGAAAGCTCGAAGGGCGCGCGGCAGGCGCCGTGGCTAACAAGACTATATAGCGATTCCTTCTCATCTCAAAGGAAAAAAATAAAGGGGGGTACCTCGCTTGCGCTCGAGGTAGAAAGAAGAGGCATTACAACATCATCATACCAGGGAGGGGAGAGGCGGCGAATCTGGCAGACGAAAGGAAACCGCGAAGTTTACGCCGTCAGTTGCAAGTGGCGTCTTTGGAGGTCGTGGGAATGCGGAAAAAGGTATAAGGAAAAAAAAGTTCACTCGGAGAAAAAAAAAAAGCGCCAGGATTCTGTCCAGAGTCCATCGAAAAGGGAACAAAACAAGGTAGCTTGAGCCACGCGCTGCCATAGGGAAACGGGAAGAGCTACGACGGCAAGCGGGGCGAAAAAGGCGGGGGTGCCCGACTAAGAAACGCAGTCGCTTTGCTCAAAAAGCGGAAAACAGTCCAGCCGAAATCGGAACCCAGCAAGGGGAAAACCAGAGGCCTACTATCCGGCAACCGCCCGGGTTACCGAGACGAAAGGGGCGTATATCCTCGTTATAGCTCGCCGAGAGAGACCGCCCCGGAGAGATTACGCCTGCCGCCTGGGGGGGGAAGAGGGAGAAAGAGACCGCTAGAGGAGAAGGAATATCAAAGTCCCGCGAAGTCGAAAAGGGGAAAGACAACTCACCTGTCAAAAAAGGCCAAAACGGGAAGCGAGGGGCGGCTTCCCAGAAGTGAATCGCTGTACATATCGCGTGGGAAGAGTTCGCAGAGAAAGTAGAGAGAGGAACCCAAGTCACAAAAAAAATGTTGCCGCAAATCAGACGACATGAGTCGAGGGAAAGGAAGGCCAAGACTTACTCAAGTAGGGAAGGGAAAAAATAGTTATTCACTGGGTTGGGCAAAAAAAGGACTAGGAAAAAAACAGAAGGATGATGCTGGTTAAAAAATAGAGCCGAGCGAGGCACGCCTAGAGAAAATAAGCATCGCCCTAAGGAACGGCGTGAAAATTACAAGCGCAGGTTGCAATCGGCAAACGGCATGCCGGAGCAAACGGTACGAGTCTACCAGCCAAGTACGAAAAAATGAAATAAACGACTTCCGAACTCAATCTGAAGGAGGGGAGGAGAAGATAGGGCGAAAGAAGTCGCCGCCAGAGACTCTCAAGGGGAGTATGAGGAGAATATAAAAAAAACCCGTGGGCTCCCGATATCTCGCTGCCGCCTGGCACGATGGGATCGTATCGAGTATCCCGAAAAAAAGGGAAAAAATTTTCAAAGCGACGGGAGGGCACTCAGGGCTCCGATGCACATGCGGACAATGAAAACCTCCGGCAGGCCAATACGGAAGGGAGAAGGCTTCTGAATGGCTCTGAGGGAGTCCAGGCCTCACTACCCAGCCTGGGATCAGTGCAATAGAAGGGGGGAGCTTAATAGGCTGTGTTGGGCAGGAGAAAAGGGAAGCGAAGCCAAACACCAATCACATCGGAGAAAAGAAGAAACGGAGGGGAATTGAGGTCCACATGGAGTAAAAATTCCAAAAAAAGAAGGGTCGGCCTTTCGTCAAAGAAGGTAAGAAGCCCGATACGAACTTCCTCATGTAGCTTCACGATGACGAGACATAAGAAGAGGAGGCTATAACCTTGTCGGGAAAGCGCCGCCGAACCAAAAAGGGCAGGAAACAGTTTTCGTGAAAACCTGTAAATCCAACCTGAATACTAGGATTTGCAGGAGAGGAGGGAAGAACAGCCTAGACGCGAGGGGAGAGGTACCAAACACCGGAGGGGAGGAAGAGAGCAATACAAAAAGAAAGGACGTCATATCTATAAAAGTCGAACGCGTAAAAAAGAGACGACCTAGGCCTACCGGGGCTCCTAAGGGAGGGCGTCTGCTGAGGGGTCGGGAAGAGCCCCCTGAGGGGGAGGGGTCGTCTGGAAGGATGCGTGAGGGAATGACAACGTTGAGAAAAAGAGCGAAACCGAAATTCGGAATTCGCGAAGACCTATGCCAAGAGTTACGGTCCAGAATATCGCGTTGAAAGCAAGCGGCCTCCGGACCGGCGCAAAACGTGATCGCGTTTACCAACGAAAAAGGAAAGGGGTGAAAGGAATAAATTGTCGGGGAAAGGGCGCGCGCCTCCTCAGAGGAGTTCTGCTTGTCTAGTATCGAGAAGGGACGGCATCGGCAAATCCGCGCCGAATCTGAAAGAATCCATCTCGTCAATTCCGGTAAGGTGACACGCGATGAAAAGCTTAAACTTTCGGGGCAAAGAAAACAGCGTATATAGTTACGGAGGGGGCCTGGCCGAATCCGTGGGAAAAAAGATCTAGGGGGGGCTTCAGAAAGCTAACGTTACTGATCTAAAAGACCTGGGTAAGAAGCGCCGGACGAGATAGAGATCGCAGGGAACTTGGTCGCTACGAAAAAAACTCACTGCTGCCCAAAACTGTTGGCCGACGCGGGGAGGTGTTCCCAAAACCAACAAAAAAAACAAAAACCCTGGGCCATGCAAGATCATATGAAAGAGGGAAGTAAGAAGCCGGCAGAAATTGGGGGAAAAGTCGTCTATGTAAATCTTAAAAGTCCGCAGACCGCTAAGCCGCACAAAGCGTCCAAAAACAAAGCAGAGGGGGGACGTGCCGCTCGGCGTGCAAGATCGCCAAATATGGGTCGCACGCGGAAGGGGGAGGGGGGGCGTGAGCGGGGGGGAAAGAAGTTGTACGCGATTTTAGGGAATAAGACCGCTCAAGGGATGAGACATCGGATTCAGGGGAGGAGGACGCGCCTCCCAGAGGGGGATTTTTGGATGAGTGAAAGGGGGCTGATGTCGAAAAGTGTCCCTCAGAAGTCGGGTTATTCCATGGGGGGGGGCAAAGGGGGGGGGACTTCCATAGATAGGAGGGCGGCAGGTCTCAGAGGGGCCAAACGGACCCAGATCGGGGAGAGGGAATTGAGAGAGAAAGTATTTGAAAACCGCACGTTCTAAGGCAAACCTCGTAATGAGCGGGGAGAAAGACTCAATGCACGGTTAGGGCCCGGGCATCCTCGAAAAAATCAAACTCTTCCTGCAGGGGAGGGAGTGGCTCTTTCCACAAAGGGAAAGTGCGAGTGCCCTTTAGGCTAAGAGTGTATCGGGGGCGGCGTGTCGTTAAAAAAGAAAGCGGACAGTGATTCGTGGGAGAGACTAGACGCTGATCATGGCGCGATCAAGACCGGACTCGTAAGATGGGGTATAGGGCGGGGGTGGTCCTCGGCCGGTCTCTCGTCACGAAAATACAAGCTGCGCAGGGAGGCGTGTCACTCAAGGCTAGCGATAAAAAAAGGGGAGAAAAAAAAAAAAACGAGT
>Ga0179593_1372008_pt1 | contig 23635 bp, 32 predicted proteins | sample CZODoug2_1_08_16_FD_185931 | JGI IMG/M metagenome (GOLD analysis project Ga0179593, IMG submission 185931) | Vadose zone soil fungal communities from Angelo Coast Range Reserve, California, USA - CZODoug2_1_08_16fungal (PacBio error correction) | ecosystem: Environmental > Terrestrial > Soil >...
GAGGAACGATACATGTGGGCGGAACGAGTGAACGGCCAGGGATTGATCTGCTTGGACTCCGAGGGAGGACCAAGGGCAGCCTTTTTCGTGCCGGGAAAGGACAATTACCCGTTCGCTCAAACGAACAGAAGAAAAGGGAGGCTAGCGATTTGCCAAAAAAAGGGAAGGGCAAATGATATCCCATACGAGAAGAACCACATAGGGAAAATCATATATCCTCAAATTTAATCGTCGCGGACTGGACCGAACAAGAGAAGGGGCTGCGAGCGAAAGAGGGAAAAAAAGACATTGAGAAGGAAAAAAAACGTGCAAAATGACAACTTGAAAAAAGGAAAACGGCCCGCGGAAAAAGCTCCGTATTTCAGACAGAAACTACCTGAACCGGGTGCGGTTTCTATGCGGCAGAGAGGGAAGACGGCGGACGGGGAAGGGAGAAAGGGAAGAGGGATCGTATGCATGCTATCAGGACAAGAAAGGAGTGAAAAGAAGGTTCATCAACGTTTAAAATGGCTCCCGACCGGCACCAGGTGCTTTAAAGACGCGGCAAAGCAAATGACGCTAGATTATTCGGCGTCCGGGGAGGGGGAGGCAGCATGTTAGAGGCGGCAGATCACAAATTTCCCACAAAAGGGCGGGGGAGAGAAGAGAAAACCCCACCCACGGGAGAAGAAAAAAGTCTTCATCAGAAGGGGGAAAAGTTGGGGATCTGCTTCCGCTACCAGCTGGAAAGAAACTGCAACAGAGCAAAGAGACATAAACTCAAGAGGGGAAAGCAAGAGCGTTCTAAAGCGGCCAAACGAGGTCACAGGGACGTCTGGAAGCATCATGAAAAGGGAAACGCTTCGGCAGGACAAACTGGAACGTTTTGACCGGTGAAAAAAAGGAGGGACCGAGAACGTCCGCCACGAACGCGCTACGTCACGGGCGAATAGCTTCCCGCGCAAAACAAGCCGGCTGCAGGACTTAGGGCAGAGCGTAGACTCAAAAGTGGGAGTTGGGTTGAAAGGACAGTCCCAGAAAAAGGGTGACGCCTTGGTGGAGAACAACGAACATTAATTGCCAAAAACCTAACAGCTTCCACCGTCCGAACAAAGAAAAGACGCGGTTGCTTTTCACTCACGAAACTTCATTCAGCGCGGGGGATCCGAACTGAGGGAAATTCTCGCCCGTTCATCAAGAACCACTTTTGGTGGCAAATCGCGGACGAAACATTGAAGGGGGACGGGGAAGAGGAAAGGGTAGGGCGATACTGCATGAGGTGAGGGGGTGACAATCTCCCGTCCAGCCGCATTTCACTTCGAACGGAACAAAGGGAAGCAGTTGAAAGATCACGCTTTTACTGGGGCGAGGAACCCTGCGCAGGATTTTTTTGACTATGGGGTTTAAAAACCGGGCGGGGGTGCGAGAAAACGATTCATTTGTGGGTTTGATTCAGAAAACGTCCTTATTGAAAAAAAAAACTCCGACAGCCGGGAAAAAAAAACCGGCATGAATGGACTCAAGAGAAGACATGTCTCGTGACCAAAAGGGGCGAAAAAAAAGAAAAACTCGACGAGTTACAACAAATCATACATCAATGGCAAAAAATCATCGAGAATAACCTCAGCACGAAACCTACTTGGTATAAACAGACACCCACTTCAAGGCACCAAAACGCTAACTTCAAAAAAATCAAAAAAGGGAAGGGGGAGAGTGCAAAAGTGAGACAGATGGCGGACACGCCAAAATGCGAACAGCACGCAAGGAGTTGATTCGGGACTCGAAGCGAAGGGGAAAAAAGCTTCGGAAAAGGGAAAAGGGCATTAAATACAGGAAGGAATTGAGAATCACAGTTAGAACAGGGTGGAAACCCTCTAACGCTATTGAAAAATCCCAAGAATAAACGCCCCAGTAAAAGGGTCGCAAAATCAAAGACAATGACGGCGACGGGGGGGAAGGGAAAAGAAGCGTCATAAAGGATCACAGTATTCTGGCTAGGGAAAGAGAACGTACACGGACGCGGGGATGAGGGGGGGGTCAGCTCTTTGGCCAGGGGAGAGGGGGGGCCAACGCAAACTTTGAGTTTTCCATAAAGAAATACGCGGAAAAAGAAATGACAAAAAAAGGCCTAATAAAGAAGGAAATAGCAGAAGTTGAAACAGTAAAGCCCAAACATCACGAAGCGAGTCGACTAAACCCTCGGACGTGGGAAGTGATGAGATTCGAGGGGAAAAACGCGAAAGAAAAAATCCAATACCCAACTGGCAAGGAGGAGGGGGGCCGGAAGAAAAAAAGTCCATTCCCGAAAACCATCAACCAATATAATCGCGAAAAAGAGACCATTGCCAGGAGCCTGGTCGGCCGAAAAAACTGCGCAGGCGGAAATCCCAAAGAAAAAAGAACCTGGACTCAAGAACATCAGGAACTTGCAGAGAGAATAAAAGACGATTTTCATAACGCGAGAAGGAGGGGATTCCTCAAAGTAATGACGAAAAAACGGCAAAGAATCCTGGTCGGGAGTGGAACGAAGAAAGCGCTATGATCCGTATCCATCCTGAAGAGCCCTGATTTTTCCGTACTCACGAGGGAACGCGAGTATGTTACAAATGCTGGGGGGGGGGATATCCCTACTAGAAAAAAAGGGGGAGAGGGGGAGAGTCATAAAAAGAGGGAGAAAAAAAGAACCCCCTAAAAGAACAGGTCCAAAATTCTCTAAGCGCTACCCTCTGCAAATGGGAATCTAGTCAGAGGGTACGGAAAAGGGCGGGACAAGACCGGAGAGTTTCGAGGGTGCGAATCGAAGCCCTGCGTGCCGATGGAATTTAATTTGAAAAAAACACCGATTGAGAGGGGTCTAAGAGGAACCAAAAAGAGGTAAAGGGGAAAGAATCGCGAAAACCTGATAGGAAAGGTAAAGCTCCACAAAAAAAAAAAGAAACAGCTACTACTGAAAGAAAAAAAGGCAGACGATATGAAAAAAGGGAGATAATTACCCGAACTACAAAACAGGTGTTATGAAAGGAATGGATGGAAGGTGGGGGGGGTGTAGGAAAACACTGGGGAGAAGGAAAGGATGAGGCGGGAGTGGGAGGTAAAGTTGGTGGGGGAGGAAGGAAGAATTGTGAGGGGATAGGCGGTAGGATCAAAGTGGTCGGCGGATGGGGAGGGTGATAGAGAAGGAGTGGGGGGGTGGGGGTAGGAAAGGTTGGTAACGGAGGTGGCAGTGTGGGTGGGAGAGACGGGATGGAGTGCGAGAACATAGTGGGGGAAGGAGGGGGGGGATGTTTATCGGTATAGTAATGAGGAGTGGGGCACGAGAGAAGGTAACTAGTGGGTGGAAACACGACTTATAGCGTGGCTTCTGCCCCCCTCAGGTTCGTATATGGATCGTTAATGGGAAAATGGTCCAAAAAGGGGTGCTGAAACAGATCAACAAACATAGGATAGTTTTCGATTTGACAGGTCCAAAGAGGGCAAGTTAGACCAAAGGGTCGCGAAGCGAAGGTCAGTGAATATGAAATACCCCACGGAGCCACGACGAGTGGGGGCATCATCGTAACGATGAGATCAACAAAAGAAAGTCTTATCACTGAATCACCCAACGATCCAGGCAGAAGGGTAGAAACAGCCCAAGGAAATGGGCTTGGGGGTGGGAAGAAAGTGTGGAATAGAAATTGTGCGGGGCGAGAGCAGTATGTGGAATGGGGAACAAAGGAAACTTGGTTGGGTCTCATTATTTGGGCACGAGGCTGTGAGCATACTGTTACGGAAAAAGCGAGGCAAAATGGAGCCGAGACATAATTTTATAAGTGGTCGCAAAGACTTCCGTTTGGGGAGGGGAGCCAAAGCAATGTAAAACAGCCCAGCAGAAATGTGGGGTATTTTTTAGAAATTATGCCACAGCAAGTGGGGGGCGAAAAAAAATTGGTCACACGCTGAGAGCAGAATTTTTCGAGAAGCTCAAACAGATCGGCCAAGTCCACGGGGAAAAGAAAAGCATGGGTTAAGACCATTATCGGAGAGGAGAGGCAGGGATTGGTAAAGCCAGAAGTCGTTGAATTAAAAAAAAAGAAAATATGAGAGAATCTTATAGAGTGCGGTAAGGGAGGGGTTAAACTCGGTTTAAAAAATCAAGTTGGGAAGGGAAGGGAAAAAAACGGCCATCCGGGGAGGGGGTTCGCATGCGTTAAGAAAAAAAGGCAAAAAGCCAGGCATACCAACTGCCATTAAAAAAAAAAGTGCAGCTGGCAGCATGTCGCTCCGCATGGGTGGGTGAGGGGGAGAGAAAGGGTAACGATCGCCAAAATAAACTAACGAACATTAACAAACGAAACCCGCCTGCAAAAACTTAGTGTGCAAAACCCAAGCGACGGCTAGGCCGCAGGTTCCAAAACTAAAAGGGCGAAGACAGATAGTCGGAAGGAAGGGAGACTAGAAAAAAAGGGTCCATAACATTACCGAAAAAAAGGAGCCAACCGGTCTAGATGAGAAAGGGGCCACCAAGGGGGGTAAATATGTGCAAGGACGGATACAGGAAGAAGAGCGGGAGAGCGCACTTGAACAGCAGAGAAAGCCCATTAAAGAAACTCTACACCGAGTTGAAAGCTCTCGTCGGCTGTTCGAAAGTTTTTGGATGGGAAACGCTAAAACGGCACGGCGGGGGGAATGAAGGAAGGTTGGTGGGGGGCTAGGGGTTCGGACCACACTTTCGATGAGTGGGAGGAGGAGGGGAAAAATTGTTTTAAAAAAAAAAAACGATGTCTGCAAGATATGATTGGGAGGTTTGTGAGGGAAAAGAAAAACCAAAACTTGCGGGGGGGAGAGCACACAGTCCAGGCAAAAAAAAACTGGGCCACTCCCCTCACCCAAAAACATCGAAAAAATGGCGTAAAGACACCACCGCAAAAAAGCCCAAGCCAATGAGTCATTCAACGCGTCCGGGTTAGGGGGGGAATCCAGCCAACGTTAGAACACAACAAATAAAGTAGGGGGAGACTGCACTTCAAGGCAGGGTGCACTTGAGGAGGGAGGGTCATTTTAGATCCGGGGCCGGTCTCAATAAAATTCAGGTGAATCCCAGCCCCTTGGGGGCCACTCGAACGACAGAACTGGAAAAGCTCAAGATGTGAATGAAGGGACAGGGTACCACTCTTGGTTTGATCTCGAAAGACATATTAAATTCTGTATTCTCCCTGATTTGAGGAAACCGCCAGAGCCGTCGCTGGTTTTTTCAGGGGGGAACCCGTTTAAGTGGGGAAGAGGTTTCGAGGCGTTTTGGGGGGGGCTTGATAGCAAAGGGTTAAGTGGAAGGTCGGAATTGGCATTCGTAAATAAAATATTGGAGCTGGAGGATCTGACAAAATTGATGGATAATGTTCTGGGGGCAGGGGAGTCTGCCCCGCCAGCATCCGAAAAAAAAAAGCCATTAGATATTCAAACAAGTCTTATGGGGCAAACGAGGGAAAACATTAAGTCAATGGGGAACATAGAAGAGCTAATCTCGAACCCAGATTGAAGGGGGGGGGGGCCTTCAACAGGTCTGGAGGTAAAAAAAAGAGATCCTATACCTTACTCCTACAAGCATGCTTTGCGGGCCAGGAAAGGAGGAAAAGAGGGTTGGGAGACGAAACAGAAGACAATATTAAGCGGACTCCGGCGTTCGCCAGAAAAGAGGAGGCGAACTGGAACGCTGTTCCAGAAAAGAACGAAGAAGAAAGGTTACGAAGGCGGGGAAGGAAAATTGGGACTTGTTGGGTCAAAGAGAAACGAGGAAGGGAACGACATACCATAAAAAAGTGTAAAGTCGAATAAATCATCGTTTAACATGTAATCCAAAAAGAAGGGATAGGAAAGAGAGTAGCACAAGAAAAAAATGAGAAAATTGACAGGGGGGAAGGAAACTCGGAAATTGTAACCAAGTTCTCACTGGACGCATCCACCCACCGAATGCGACAAGAGGAAGCCAGGAATTTTGCAGGATTCACAATTGGGGGGGGCGGCTGTCAAGGGAAGCGGGGGTATCAGGGGATCGACAGACAGTTCGTATCACGAAAAGCGGAAAGCTTAGCCAAAAAAACCAAATGAGGGAGGCTCCGGTGGGGGGACGAGAGGGAAGCTCTTAACTCGACACTTCGAATGGAAAAAGAAAAAAAAATCTGAACTGTCAGTCAAGGCTTAAAAATAATAAAGGTACTTGTGGAATAACGTCATACAAAAAAAAGGGGGAGTTTCCCGAGGAAAAGAGAAAGCCTATCAAGGGAGGGTATACACCTGATAATGGGGTTTCAAGGGACTAAAAAGGGTCGATATTGTTCTGTGAATTCGATAACTTCATTTTGTTTTGACAGACGGTACATTGTAGGAGAGAGCGCTGGGGGTCAGGCCGGCCATGTGTGTGGAGCTGTTACCTTTCTCAGTCAAAACAGGGAGCGCTCGATGATTGTACAAAGGGGTAGCGAAAAATGAAGAGGGGAACAATACGTGGGGGGGGTGTCAGATAAATTCGGCAAGCCGGGGAGTCACTCGCGCAAGTCAGAAGAAAGAGAACCGGTGGGACGCAGGTCATTAAAAATCTAACAATCAACGGGGGGTCTGGAAAATCTGAACGAAAGATAGAGAGTTTGTGGGAAGATATAAATATTTAATCCGTAAGAGAAAGGGGTGACCTCTAAGTTAGTAAACCCAACACACAAGACCAGGGGGAACCCTCCTCGAAAGAAAGTAAGAAACAAAGGTCCATCAAGGCGCGGATTACGAAACGAACCGAAGGTCGAGCGTGTGGGAAAAAGAAAAAAAGGGCGCGTGGGACTGGAGCTTTTGTCTACATTTAAAAGGGGTCCCGCAGGAAGACTTGCTGAAACTAGGAAGGGCAGAGGGGACTACGTTAGAAGGGGACAGCTTCTAGGTGAGGGGCTGCCTTGACGCTGCTCGCCTTCAATCTTAGAAGACGCGCCGGTTGACGTCTCCCATGAGCACTGTGGAAAGTTATGGGGAGGGGGTCTCTCTTGGAACTGCTGCAGGCCTGTTCGAGGTGGCCGAAGACGCCAAAAGGAAGGAGCAGCGCTCGAATTTCTTCTCTGTGGGAAAAGGGGGGGTCCTGAATCGAAGGAATCGAACGAAAGAAGAAAGAATGGCAAACCAAGGGAACTTGCGCTGGAAACTAGTGAACGGTGAGTTAGAAGATAGGAGAGATCGTCAAAGAACTTGCAAAAGGTAACGTAGTGTACGGACGGAAGGGTGGCAGTAAGGGAAAAGCTTCCTGGTCAGTGAGGGAAGGTAAAGAAAGGTGCAGGGGGGCATCCCTTCCACCTTGGGACACCTCTTGAAAAGAGTAGGTGACCTGACCGAAGAAGACTGATCGATATCGCCCTCTCCACGTAAGGGCGAAACGTCGCCATGGGGGGAGGAGAACAGCGTGACCGGCGCGGGTCTTTCGGGCTTCCAAGCGTGGGCTCTCAAGAAGGGGGGGGGCTTCGAAGGGGTGAAAAGATTGGAAACTAGGCTTGATCTTCCCAGCTTGGGGGATTGTTGCGTAAGTCGACGTGGGTGCAATCCGCTCGCGTCAATCAATTCTGAAAAGAGGGCACTGGGGGGCTCAAGTAAAAGGTACGGGGAAAGAACAGAGACGACAAAAAAAGCGGGGGGACAAGGTAGAGGAGAGAGTCTGACGCGGTGTGGGCACACATTAAAGTTGTATAGATCATAGTAAGCGAGCTGCGGTGAGCAGGCGAGGACTATGGCTCCAGTCTGCCTTGGGACAGGCGGGGTTAGCGGTTGTCTCGTCGAGCGGCGCGGAGCCACTTGAACCCATTCTACGGTCAGAGATACTGGAGGTCGCTTAAGATATGGGAAATAAGACGTAGGAAAGCGGGGTTCTAGGAAAGCGCCTACTGAAAATCCCCTTGAGAGGACATAAATCCCGGGAAGAACGTAAGGGTGGTCAGTTCAGCAAAGAACATGTTTCCCGGGGAGAGGATTAAAAAATCGGAATTCACAGAGAAGCCGGGGTTGGCGTGCCGATACAAAGGCACTTCCTGGACACCTAACCAGGAAACCGCGGAGGGTCAGTCAAGGGGGATTGCAAAAACTAACGGGGAACGGGAGCGACCTTGAAGAGGGCAGGGGGAGAAAAAACGCGAGTTCCAGCAGAGTTCAAAGCAATATCTAAAACGACGATTAAAAAGCCAGTGGCCGGGTCGAAACAGGTGGAGAAATTGATCGCGAAGTCTCCGGGCAAAGTACCAAATCAGGTCGCGTCCAAAAATGGCGGACGGGTCAGGCCAAACCCCAAACGCGGCGATTAAGTCGATTTAGGCCAAGAAGCTGCAGCCGCTCGGGGTGTTGCGGATAGTGCAAGGATCCGTCGCGGGGGGTCGGGCACGACGGTCTCGTCGCGTGCGGAAAAGAAAAAGAACCACGGGGCGCAGTCTGGGAGGGGCGAGAAGCGCTACTGGTGGCCTCGGCGGGACGGGCGGGAGAGCCAGCTCGGCGCGGCGTCTGGGGGGCAGTAGCGGGTTTTGGGCAAGCGAAAAAGCACTCTGAGGGCCTGAAGTAGGTCGAAGGGCCGTGTGCGGGGTGAAGGAGGGGGAGAGAGTCGTGTCTGGGATGGCGCGTGGGCCTCCTCTAGGGGGGATGTGAAGACGTAGAGAGCAAAAACGAGTTCTTGTCAGTACGAAAGTGGGTTGGAAAACTTGGAACAAGGTGCACCAAAAAAGAGCGCCGGCACGACAGAAAGAGGAAAACGCGCGTGCCCGCAAAAGGGTCGGCCAAAAAGCAAAAAGAAGTGCTGTGAAGTAAAGACTTGAGGGGGACTGTTCGGAGCGAAAAAGGGTTGCCGTGTGTAAGGACGTGGGGGACGAAAGGAAAGAGTAAAAACGGAACGGCAGCGCAGAAGGAAGTGCGTCGAAAGCGGCCGAATAGCCCCAAAAAAAAGCTGCACACAGAAATCGTAGCAAAGCGTAATTGGTGGTGTTGCAGAAGAAGGACCTGAGGCAAGAAGGCAGTGGTGAAGAAAATGAAAGGCACAAGCGGCAAAGTGCTTTCAATCGCACAGAAACGCGAAAAAAAGCGAAGAGTTTGAGAAGAAGTGGTCAAAAATAAGCAATGGCAAGACGAAAAAGGGAGAGACCAGCTCGCCTCAAATGGTGCGGCGACTCAAGAAAGGACTACGGGAGGGGCGAAAGGAAGTCGAAGATCGCCCGCAGAAAAACGAGGCTCCGGGTAAATTTCCGAGCAAAAGGCCGTCAAAAGCATCACGGAAAAAAAAAACGGCGAGTCCTTTGTCGAGAGGGGAAAACCGGCGAGGTTCCTTGGGGGAGCAAGGGCGTTCAACATTAGCAAAAGGGAAGTTTCGAAGGAAGAAACGCCGAACCACGCAGTAACTAAAGACAAGAGAAGGCTGCGTCAGGGGGCTTCCAGCGGGGGAAAAGCGACAAAGTAACCGCCGCAAAAGGTTCAAAAAGCAATGAGACATGAAGCCACGGGGGACTTCGCGTCCCGGAAGAGGGGGAGCATTCGGGATTAAATCCCACCCATCGGTAGGGGTGCCCACACAGCGTCACCTCGTCTGCACGCGAATCTGAAAGGAAGAAAAAGCTAAAGGCTGCAACCGTGAAAGACCTCCCTGATATACGGGCGCACGCATCAGAATGGGCTAACGTCGCGACTGGGGGGGGGGGGGGGTCCACAACGAAAGTCCGCAAAAAAGGGCGAAAAAAAAATGAGCACCTACAGACGTCTGGATCAAACAAGAACCTTGGAGAAGAAAACAGGGCGGTACTCAGCGGGCCCCAAAGTCAGCCGCCAAGGGAAACCAGAGCGAGCTTGCTCGTCGGGTCGCCAATTGACCTAAGGAGCGAAAGAAGGAAGTCGAGGGGGGCGAAATCAGGGAGTGCGGGGGCGTCATAGCGACGAAAGGAATCGTCTTAATATTGGTTAAAAAAAACGCGCGCGCTGAATTGAAAGGAGTCATCACAACGAATTGCTGGGGAGTCGTGAGTAAGAAATGCAGGAGACGAAGAATCGCCGGGATAAGCACCTGAGGGGACCTTGTCCGAGAACAGACGCCAAAGGAAGATATGGGGGAAAGCGCTGGGACAGATTCTAAAAAGCCTAAAACGCAGGGGCCATGCCAGAAGAATCCGAATGTTGCTCAAAGAGGGCCGAGCCAAAAGATCGTCACAAACCCGACAACTACAGGCAGCAGTAGTGACTGGCTTGAGATCGAATGAAAGGCCCGAAAACACGCCAGCCGCCCAAAAGGAGAGATCAGCAAGCAAAGGAACTAAAAAGGTCTGACACCACCTGCAGGCCATATGGAAGTAGACAGCTCCCCGGCAGCCGAAAGGACACGCCTTGGCACAGAAGGTCCCAAAAACTAGTTCAGCTGTCTCATAGACGAAGGTGCGAGGAAAAATGCGCAAGACAGAAAAAAAAGCCACGACGCTATTTTCGGAGGGGAAATACTCCGAAGGCGCAATAAGGCAGGAGAGGAACCAAAGCCTTGGGGAAATGAATTTTGAAGGGTAATCACGTAGAACGAGAAGGGTGCAAGGACCGGGGGGGGGGTTCGGAACAGCTGGCAAAAGGGCGATGGTATACGGATTATACCAAAAGAGGAACTCGGAACAACCGTTAATAGAAAAGGGGGAATGGAATAGCGCTCGAGCAGACCATCCAGGAGGGGGGTTCTAGGAGAATGACTTCAAGACGGGGCACCGGGGCATGGAGAAAGGGGCCGAAAAGGCGAGACCGGTGGGACCGGAAGGAAAAGGGCGGTGGACAAAAAAAACCGAATTTGAAAAAAATAAGAGTGACAAAACTTGGGCGCGTACTCCCTTAGAATAAAAAAAAAAAAAAAATTGGTCGTGCCAGCAACAAAAATGTCAAAAAGAAAACCTAGTATAAGGGATCCATCTAGAAAAACAGTGTCGAAGGACACCGAAAAAGAAACGCGCGGAAAATGTATTAAGACGAGGAACAATTATCATGGTCGATCAAATGATAGAGGGAAAAGAGGGAGATGAAAAGGGGGTTCCAAAAAAGGGAGTATGAAGGTATCAAAAAACTTATATTAATTTTTGGCAAAGGAACAGGCAGAATGCAAGAACGGAGACAAGATCTAAGGGTCCGAGGTCGAGAATGAGAAGCAGCGTAAACACGGAGCCCAACAAGTGGGGGTGGCCATTCATCTGACTAGGAGCTCTCACTGAAAAGGACCTAAACGTACGATCAAGGTAATAACAACGAGAAGGACCAAACGCAATTTGTGTAAAAGCAAAAGGAGGGAAGGTTTGTAAGAGAGCGGTGGTGGAACGAGAGAAAGGGGAGGGGAAGCTCCAACGGTCTATTTGGCGGGTCACAAGGAAAAATTGTCAAACATGGGCAGCGCTCCGAGAGTAGAGCCAGGATAGGGTATTACAGGAAAGCTGAAAAGAAGGGGCGCACTAAGACAGAAGTGTTAGAAACTCCGACTGAAGGGTGGAACTAACCAAAAGCCACTGACGACAAAGAACAGACATAAAGGTAGGTTAGTTGTGGGGGGCGCGATGGGGTGGCAAAACGCCATGGGTTGCGACTCAAGGGGTGTGGCCAGCACAGCAAGAAACATATAAACCATTATTGGAGCCGTGCGAAAACGGAAAGTCTCCCCTGGGTAAAAGAAAAAAAAATTCAGGGGGGAAACATGATGAAAGAGTATGCTCTTAAGGCGTTGTTAAAGAGAAGGGTGAAGGCAAACCCAAGGGACAGAAGGAAGATTCAATTGCTCAGGAAATGGGGGAAAATTGGAACAGGCAGAGACGTGGTGATGGAATGTCCATACTGCAAGGCTGCGTTCCACGTTCAATCCCATACCAGAACACTTCGGGGGAAGTCACTATCAAGGTCAAAAAAAAAGATCAAGTGTTTAGTGGTTTGAAAAGGCAAATTAATATCCCATACCTGCAGATAGGATCCAGGAAGAGAAACCCAGAAGTACCAATTAAACGGGGTCAAAACCACGACGGGGGCTATAAAAAGCCAACAAAAAATACGAGTGAGAAGGAAAATGACTTCTTCTCAACAAAACAGTGGGGCCCTGCAAATGACAGAGGGGGGGGGAAAAAAAGGGCCATGAGAGGCCACCGTAGAGTGGGAGAGTGGCACCAAGGGTGATATGGGAAAATTAAAGAGGACCTTGAAGAATACGGTAAAAGGAAGCACAAACAGCGCTAAGAAGCCTTGACGTGAAACGAGCCAACTGATAAAAAGTCACGGGGAGAAAAAAGTCTTATTGAGGAAAGAGAACAGCTTGGAATGACGTAGGTTATTATTTATTGTGCAGGGATGTGGTAATAAAAAAGTTGGGTCTTCGAGGGTGGGGGAAAGGACCGCGCGGACGAGGGGAGGCCGAATCTGGGGGGGGGAGGGAATCAAAAGGGCGGGTCTGGTGGAGATAAAAACCTTCATAAAACTGGGAGGAAAAGTCACGCCCAGAGCGAATCGAAAATTTCAGGTCAACACTACAACAATAAATACAGCAAAAGTAATACTGACCATGCAAGAGGCCGTTAGTCGTATCCATAAAAACTTTAAAAACGAGAAAGTTAAACTGAGCTTGTTAAGGAGGGCGGGCATTCTGGATGATGTGCGCGTCTTGGGAACGGGTCTCGGTGAATCCATCAAAAAACCAGTACCGGCCGCAAGCCAATCTATCAAGGTGGGGCCTACAATCTGTTTTGACAAGAGGATTAATTTTCAGCTCTGGTTACGATAGAAGACCAAACAATGGACGTCCCTCATCGTTGGCTCCCTGAGTGAAAAATCAGCATGGCCGTCGAGGAGGGGTAGTTCCACCTGATGGGAATGAGGGGGGGTCAGGATTACTGGAGCGTCTAGGTATCTGGGAATCTTTCGGGGGGAAATTGTCAAGAAAAAAAAAAACATTAAATTTGGTGATCGGGAAAAATAAAAAAAGTCCACCGACGGGGAGGGGATGCAGACTTAAAAATTAGCGCGCAAACAGCAAGAAAGTGGGGAAGTTAAATACAGACGTCAAGAAAAAAAAAGGGGAACAAGGATAAAAATATGGCGCAGCGAGATCAAGGAAATAACGTTAGATTGTTCCCTTCACGAAAGCATTGATACCAAAAGCCTTAGAAAAATCTGGTGATAAAGGGGGGCGAAAAAACATAGGGGCTTTACAGGACGAAGGGATGAGAAATAAGTTTGGAGTGCACAGAAGAATATTTCTATGCTCGCACGAGGCCAATAAACGGGGTCACTGGGCGTGAGGGGCCAAAAAAGAAGGAGAAAAAATAAATAATGTTTTAGACGAAGTTAAGGGCGGCGCATTGGGCTTGGGGGCATGCAGCCACAGGAAGGATTTGACGAACTGACATGCTGGCATAGTGAGGAAAAAAAGTCAAAAACTTTTCGTTCACCCGGGAGACTGGGGCCGAAAGGAAAACGTGGGCAAAAAAGGAGAAAAGTCACCTTGTAAAAGAAACAACTTGAAAAAACAAACAAGACAAAATCAAGACACCGCTAGCGCAAAAAAGGAAGAAATTACGGGCTGTCTGCATAAAAGGGCGGCTGGAGAAAGATTTGGGTAAATTGATCTAACATTGCCGGGGACCAGCATCTTTACGAGCCCCATCTGGCGGGGGCGAAGGGGGGGTCCTATCAGCTCGGAACGCACCGTCGATAAGGGGGAAGACTTCAGGAAACTTATAATGACAGGTATTGAAAAGAAAAAGGAAGCTTGTGAGAAATCAGCACCCCTGGGGTGTAAAAAAAATTAAAGATCACCTAATCAGGCGTTGTTCGAAACCCGGAAATGTGTGTGGAGGAGGCTGGTACACCTTTCGACGAAGTGGCTGTTCGGAATCAGATACCTGTTTGTTTGGAGTAGCGGATACATTCAACTCAAGTATCTCTGGGTCGCGTTGGGACATCGAACATGTAAGTCTAAAAAAAGGGGAGAAGATCTATAAGGTACCTGTAAAGCAGTAAGCTCTAAAATAATCTGGAAACATTCGGGGGGCAAAAATTTCTCCGCCGGGCTTAGGTCTCAAAAGAACTCGCACCGCCGCCGTCGGGGAAGAAAAGAGGAACAATCACAGAATTGCGGAGCAAGAGGAAAAATCGCGTCAAAAGGAGAGGGGGGGGAAAATTCTTGCTAAGGTATTTAATCAAAAAATAAAAATCGCCATGGGGTTGACTGATAAAAAAAACAAACTCGACAGCCTCCGCCCTAGAGGGGGGGAAAGACACTCATTTCCAAAGAAAAAGGGATAGAGTCAAACCAGAAGCGCGCAGATGGGGGAAACAAAGACCACGCTCGTGTCGCCGGTTTAGTCGTTCAGAGGCCAGCGAAAGACGTTCGGCCATCGCCTGCATAGGGAGGGCTATGCGCCGAAAAGGAAAACAGCAGGAAGGGGGTTTAGTGGCTGGGGCCGGGGTGAGACACCTTCATGGCGGCCGGAGCTCCTGCGCAAGTACTGCCCTGGGGCACGGGAGAACTCCGAGGGGGAGGGTCTGCGTTGTCGGAAGGTTCCTGACGCCGAAGCGAAAAATGCCAAGTCAGCCTTCAGGGGTCTTCTTTGGGTCCTCGATCGGCGGTGCCGGCAAATGAACAAAACTTCGGGAGCGGGCTTGGGCCGCCTCGGTCGGAGGGAATGGAAGAAGGCGATAGAAGGCATAAACCCAGACGGCAGCCTCAATGGGGTTATTCGGGGCTGTTGCCTGCAAGCTTGCCGCCGTCGGTGCGGGGGAAGAGGGAACCTGCGGTGGCCGATACACTGCCAGCAAGAGGCAAAAATTGCCGGAGAATTTGGGGGTGGGGGAGCCTCCTCCCACCTGACGCACGCAAATCAGTCCGCAAGTCACAAATGTCGAAGGAGGACTACAGGCGTTCTCCTACAACAAATCATAAAATGGCGGAGGGAGGATTTGCGCTGCGTCAGACCTTGTTTAGCGTGCGAAAGAGGGGAGAGACTATTCGACAAAGCAGGACTTCTATGCTTGATCAAATCACATCCAGAACTAATCCTGTTGGAACGTCGAGCCCTCGTTCTACGCGGTGGGATTCGCTACGGAGACATTCCTGCTGGAAACGACACAACAGCCTTGGAAACGTCGTCATAGGATCAAGCAGGGAAAGTTAAGAACGCTGTGTGGGCAAACCTTTAATGGGTGGAGGTTGAAATCCCAACGAAGGGTCGTGTTTACTCAAAGATGACGAGGGGGAGAAAAGTTTGATGGAATGACAGGCAAGGTTGTAAGCGTTCGTGCAGGCAGCACCAGTTGGAACGAGAAAGCTAGGTCTCACGAGGAATTCAAGAGGTCGGGCGAGGAGCGTTAGTCGTCGTAGTAAAAAAAACGGTGCTGAAATTGGGATAAAAACGCCATCGCTCAGAGGAAAAACCGCCGGGTCGACGAACAGTAAGGGAACGAAAGTTTTTCCGGAGAGGAAGTTCCGCGGCCGAACTTTAAGACGGGAAAAACATGGAGGTACCAGGAGCAACACGTGGAAATCGTGCCGAAACGAATCATTCGCTGCCCCATAAACGACAGCCCGGAGAGTGGCGTAGCGATTTACTAAATTTGGAGGAGAATGCAGAAGGTTCAGGGGGGGATGACACGTTCCCAGGCTGGTGAAACAAAATATATAACGGCAAAAAAGGTGATGATCGCAGTTCAAATGGAAAAGGTGTCAAAGACTGAGAAGGGGGCAATTGGCGCGGCAATCTGCAGGCGTGCCGCAACGGTGGTCTAAGGAACAAAAACGAACGTCGCGAGAGTCTCCTGACTTCGCAGACTAAAAGAAAACCGACAAGATGGGGCAAGATAGTATTGCCAATCGAGGGGCGGAAGTCGGTGAAGAACGTCCTCTGATAGTTTCGTGCAGAAAAGGAACTCGTCAACCATTCTTGGAAAGAAAAAGGAAACTTTAATGTGACTCCCCCGGTCCCCTGGGGCGGACCGTGGACGGAGATCAGGTGGAACGCTGACTGGGGGAACGCTGGTCAAAAAAAGGGAGGCTGCTTCAGCACGGGTGCTGAAGCAGATCACAATGTGAAACCATGTAGTATAAGAATCGCAAAAAAAACCAAAGGAGCTGAACCGAAGAGCTGGTCGTTAGCAAACATGTAAGGTTGTAAAGAGTTCAAGCCAACCTGCTGTTAAATAAACTGCCAGGGCACATAACTTCAGGGAAAAGTAAGATCAGCGGCAAAAAATCTGCAGTCTCGCTGAAAAAAGCACAAGGGGAGGATTCGGAAACGGGGGAAGACTTCTCGGGACGTTGGAAAAGTAAAGCACACTGCAATCGAGAAGGAAGAGAGTACGGGAATCCGAGGGACAAAAAGTTACCGGAACACCCGCACCCCGGAGCTTCAAGCTGCTAGAAAATCGTACGCGCGCGAAGGGGGCAGGTGTTGGTGCAAGGGAATAAGCTCCTTGGCGAAGCAAGTCATGAGTTTGCCGAAGGACATTGCACACCAGGGGATTCTTTGCCACACGTTGAACAACTGCGAAAAAAAAATCATCGTCGTGAGGGGAGAATTGCATTGGAAATAGCCTGGTACCAAAGCTTGGCATCAAGATACATCGAGAGTCCAACTTTAGGGGGGGGCAAATCGCTATACTTGACGGGTTCAAAGGGTCAGCAAAGGGAAGTGAGGACGCTCAACGAGGAAATGAGCCGGGGACTCCTAGGGAAAACGCTCCCGGCCAGAATTAAGAAACACGTCTCGTTGCTCAAAGGGGATACTGTTAGCCTCCCCGCGTTATGAGTGGGGGAAATTGCCGGGCGCAATCTGCACAAATCTTATTTCGATAAAAGAAATACGAAAGACCGCAGGAATGAACTCCAGAGAAGGGATCGTAAAAGGCTGGCCGCGCAAGCTCAACGAAAAGAAAAACACGCAAAGCAAAGAAGGGACAATGCCATATGCGAGTCATCGACTGCGAGACCTCGACAATACTGCGGAGTCAAATCACATAAAGACAGGTTCCAAAAAAGGACTCAATAAGAATCTGAAAACCAGTACAGGAAACGACGCTTGTCAACTAAATGTCGTGAAAAAAGGACCAGAGAGAACATCCCGAATTGAGGCCGGGGACGCGGGAAAACTGAAAAACGTGAGGAAGCAACAATGCATGGGGAATGGAAAAAGCCCTAGAAAGAACTGTGCCATAATCCATCCGAAGCGTCCAGCAATACACGTCTGTTAGAGAGACCCAGCACTACGACTCTCCCTTGCAACTCGCGCGCCACCAAATGACGGCGACTAAGAGAAGACGAACTGAGGGCTAGGGAGCTCACCTGAGGAGTCGGGGGCGTCTTACAAATCTAATGTACGGCCTAGCTGGCAGGGTCTCGTCCACCCGCAACACGCCTGGGCATTCCTCCCAGCACCGACGAAGGAAATCCCACGGCCAGCAAAAGGACCCGATCCCAGGATGAGGAGAGTGGTGGCCGAGGCCCGATTTCCGCAAAAAACTCCTCAGAACGAGAGGCCATGGAAAAAAAAAACGCAAACAGCGGGGCCTTGGATCAATTCGAAAAAAACCGCGATCGGGCAACCCGCACCCGAAGACCAAGGAAAATGAACAGCAACGGCTTTTACGTTCTAGGGCAAAAAAAACAGGCAACCGCCCCTAAGGAAACAAGGGAAACGATCACCCATCACCTGACCAGTGGGACGTACCTGGGTGCGCCTGCGAACCCGCCTATGAGATAAAGGCCAAAGAAACAGCGCAAGGTGAAGCCAGAAAAAGAGAAAGCCCGGTGCAGGCGCTGGAGACATAGTTGAGAAGGCCGACTGAAGACGCGACACCAGCGCTACCAAAAAGACCGATGATTGAAAAATGACCACGAGTACGCTAAGGAGGGCGGCTCGTGATCACCCTTGATTTCGAGGAGTTTTCAAGGGGTACAGAAAGGGGGAAGGAGGAATGGTCAAGGGGAGGGCGGGGTTTGGTGGGGAGAATGAGAAAAGCGATTTAAATTGGTATTTAATAACCATATCAAGAACTCTAAAAACGGTATGAGCGCGGGGCTAAGCGAGGAATCCTCGACCAGACTGGCGAGTGTTCTGGGAGATTTCAAACTGCCCGGAAGCGACCGGGCGAGTTTCGAATGGGCGCGGGAAGGAAATTTAGGTGCCACAACCCCGGGGTCCCAAAGAGCAAGCGGGAACGTACCGTAGAGCAGCTCCTGAGAATGAGTAGAAGCGCGCGCAAAAAAAAAAATGGGGCGATAACAACAGAGCTAATATAGAGAGCTTGAAAACAGGTTGAAAGAACCACCACTCTCTAAATGAGTAAAAAAAGGAAAACAAATTATTTAAGGTCGAGAAACCAGGGAAGGTAGGGACGATGAAAGTGTCCAAAAAAGGGGTGCTGAATGAACTATCCCACTACAGCTGTACGGTTTACGATTATACCCGAAGGGAAATCAGACGATCAAGAGGGGGTCGGAGGACATATGATAAAACCGCAAAGAGCAGACTAGGGGGAGCATGAAGACTTAAGGACGGGACTCACTGAAAATTCAAGCGGAAATCAACTGGGAAACAAAGACCTGAAAAACCCGCCAATTTGGGGTAGAGAAAGAAATGATTCGGGGGTCGACGATCGCGGGAGGGCGTCCATGTTGAGGGTAAAGAAGCTATTTCTTGGGGGAAAAAAAAAAATGGTTTTCACTAAAGTTTTGGGCACTTGCGAATCGCTTAGACAGAGAACTTGTATGACCGTCTGGGAAACGCGTCAGGAGAGAAGCGGGTAGGGGGGGTGACAGAATGGGGGGGATAAGCAAAGACTTCAGGGGGTTGGAATTATGGCAAAAGCAAAGGCCCCGCCAATCGTTCTTATATGTGAGGAGGGAGGGGGGAGAATGATGCAAAAAAAAGGGGCACTCCAGTTTTTTAGACTCCATTATGGCAGAACTGGGGCGACATAGAGAAAGTCTGTCAGTGCGATCCATCCACGAGAGACTAAAATCCCTTGTCCCTGGAAAAAAAACTTTGGGGGTCGAAACTGGGAAGGGGGCAGGGATTACTCAGGAGGTGTTAAAGGCCAGAGGCAAGTGAAGGGAAAAACCAGGGGGCATAGTAGAGAAAAGGGCAAGGAAAGGTTTACCTGATGTGGGGGGGACATCATCGGTGTGTAAGATAAGGAGTCCGATCAGGGTTTTGGGAGAGCGGGAGGGGGTAGGGAGGTCCAGAATCACAGGCATAGAAGGGCCAGAGGAGAGGGGAAAAACTCATCAGGGGCCTCACTCGGGTGAATATGATTCAGAAAATCAAATTGTTAAGGTGGGGGAAAGAAGGAAAAGGCCGAAATGAAGAAGTAGGGACCGAGGAGGAGCCAGGAACGAAAAATAACCATTAACAGGAAACAATGGAACAAAAAAGCGCGGGCCTATCAAGTGGTCATTTTTGCAGGGGAAAAGAGGGATTAGAATCCAAAGATTCTGATCAATTGTGGGGGCCCGAACATGAAGCTTGCAAAAAGATTGGAATAGGCAACCACGTAGCCGGGTGAGGGGGCACCAAGTGTTATTGGAACCGTAATGAAAAAAGTGGAAGGAACCGTAAGAAAAAAAGAGTGTGAAAAAGGGGACAGAAAAAGGACATCCTCGGGCCCACTCCTTGACCGGTGAAAAAACGGAAACGCCCACCGGAATTGGAAGGATTTGGGGAGAGGGCTAACGTGGGGGGGATATTGGACCCGAAAACCGCTGGGGAGAGGTAACGGAGGATTTCGGTTGTGCTGGGGGTGGTGGGGGGGGGGTACAACCATGTGGTGGGGGTGGTTTTCTATGTCGGGGGGTCGGCGTGGGGGGGTGAGGCGGAAAGGGGTAAAGTGGAGGGGGGGGGGTGCTAGCCAGACCTGGGGGAGTCTGGGGGGGTGGGGTGAGGAGGAACCGCAGTCTGGGTTTGACACACTCAAAAAAACGCAGGGAACAAATTCCTTCCTTCCTACCCGCATAAACATAAAAAAAGGGCTTAAAACACCACGGCAGTACCGGCACATGTACCCAGCCCATTACTTCATTAAAGGACGGGTAGCTGAATCAAGAAAAACGTAAAGAAGACTAATATGACATTAAGGTGAAGAGGGAAGGAGCTGGAGGCTGACGGGTTACTGCCGGCAGGGGACCGGGGTCTTCAAGTAAATCCTCAGAATGAACATAAACAATGTGACATAGAACAGAGAAAACGTTGGCAATGCTGTTCCAGGTGTGTTTAAGAGTTGTGAACAAAAATGCTGGTTTTTCTAAAAACTCACGGAAGAAAGCGATGGTCTTGGTTGTGTTCTTTAGGGGGTTCTAAAACGCGGGGGTGTAGGGGTGGTTGGAAGTAGAATGTTGCGAGGGGGGGGGTCAGGTAACTGTCGGGGGGCGGTGGGGGGTGGTGGGGTGGGAAAGGGGGTTTGGACCCTGGAGGGGGGGCCGTACTTTGGATTAGCGTTACATCGGACATAAGGATGTTTCTCGTGCGACCGGGCCTAAAAACTAACCTCACGACACTTGGCTGGGAGGTCCTGAGAAAGGAGCCCGGCCCAGGTGGAAGGCACTTTATACCTGGTATGCAGATGCTGAGCCCGCCGGAAAAAGCAAGGCCACCCATGGCCATAACAAGAAAACGAGGGCAAGGGTAAACGTCTGGAAAACACGAAGGCGTAGCAAATCTCATATCGGGGACTGCCCAATTTACGTTTTCCGGGTCAATCAAGGGATTTAAAAAACAAAGCCTGAAAAAAAAAGCATAACTTAAGTGCGCAAAAAGGGGCAATTTAAACTTTCAAGGACGTAAAATAAGAATCGTTTGGGTCTCAGAGAATTTTCTAGAGAGACCCTCTTGAAAAGAAAAATGGGAGGAAAAACTGGGAGTATTCCCTCAAAAAAAGAAGCAGAATGGGGAATTGTCTACTAGCGGCTCAGTTGGCTTTGCCCGAAAACCGAAGGTTACGAAGAGAGAACATACTAGGACCAGGGGAGAGCCGTTTTCCACACTGGCCCTTACAGCTGCGCAAAGGTCAAAATGAAAAAACCTTGAAAGCCCCATATAGAAAAAGACACTACAATAAGCCGGAAATATCAAACGCGATCGAGAAATACATGTAAGGGGGCTGTAAATTCAACACGCGGGAAGGATAGGGGGGGTTTTTATAAAGGTGAATCGACGGAATTTTCCGGGAAGCCAGGAAATAAGACCCCAATCGCGGGCTGAGGTCAAGAGAGGATACAAAAAACTCTCTAAACCCTCCCACCGCTAGACAAAGGAAAATAACGGGGAGAATCCGGCAGGGGGTAAATCGAACCTAAATCAAATAGCACCACCTTTTGGGGAAAAAAAAAAGGGCAGGCGTAAAGATAAGATGCGTTTTAAGAAAAAAGGTAAGTTGGTGTGCGACGGGGACTTAACGCCAATTGTCGCTGAGGCTGTTCAGTTCAGATAACCCCTGGGTACGGATAAAGTTTCTCAATACGTAGCTCTGTTGCTAGGAAAAATTTGTTGAGGCGCGCGGTTACCTTCTCATTCAAAGGGGACGGGGAATGAGGTACGGAAAACTGGGGGGTCAGAAAAAAAATGGGAATTCGGGGTTTTGCAAAGAAAGTCCTCACGGGGGCAAGCTTCGCGTCAAAAAGCGCCCCGGTGTCACCGTCCTGGCAAATGAGAATGAAAAAGGGGAATCAGGATGCGGGAAGGAGCAGACATGGGACAATATAGGAACCGTTTTTGGCAGTTGGGGGGGAAGGTGAAAATCAGGAGAAAAAGGGAAGAGTAAGGGAAGGGGAAAAAACTTGACTACGTTACATAATAGGACTAAAACTCGTCCGAATAAGGCGCGGAACGAAACAGCCGACTTCGCGCCGCGGGGGAGGGGAAATAAGAAGGCCGTAGGGGGGGTCGCGCTTGTGAAGAAAAACATCATTAGTCCTCGGAAATCGTCTATCGCACTGGAACTCGTGCTAAGAATTCGAGCTTCAAGAGGCATCTGGGTCGGCAGGCGGGTGGTGAGCTGCTGAAAAAGACATGCGGCTGGCCTTCGACGGGGGGGTCGGACCACCAGTACTTCAAGAATGGGTATAATCCAGAGGGGGCTGCAACTTGCAAGACGGGTGTTCAGGAACGAACGCCGGGGCCCCAAAAGCAGCGGATCTGGGATTCAGTGTTTGGGATTGGGGCCGGGAGGTGCCCTCCAAACCTATCAGATCAAGGAACACAGGAGGATCTGTGCGGAATGCACTCGTCAGAAGGGGGGCGTTCGAATCAAACGTCGATAGGCCGGAAAAAAATACTGTAACCAGCTAAGAACGTGTATTCGGGGAGGTCAGTGTACTGGAAAAACGTCAGGGCGACAAAGTCGGTTGTGGGAAATCTACCAGCTTGGTGGGGCACCGAGACCCTGCCAGCAAAGAGTGCCTGCCTGATTGAAACGTCCGAAGGCTAGCAGCCTAACGAGCGCTAAAAGCCAAGAGAATCTCAAGAGCCCGGACGGGGCCGTCATGAGCAAATGGAACCTGGGCAGGGAGGGCGGTGACGCGGAATAAGGGTGCGATAGAAAGGGGTCTCAATCAGAAGGCTAGGGAGGGTCACACAAAGGAAATTGGCGAAGCGCCGTGGGCAAAAGGGTCCGCGCTTTCAAGGATCAATCGAAAGGGCGTCGCCAGCGCAGGGAGGGCAGGGGCACGACCAGTCTGCTAGACTTAGGGCGTAAGGGGGAATCTAATTAGATTCCTCTGTGGCAGGATGTGTGGGGTCCACTGGGGAAGAGGGGTGGGATGGAAATCCCGAAGGGCCTAGGCTGCGTGACGACGGGACTCTGGAAGACATAGGGGACATGCCGGGGCGACGGTTGGTACTCGAACTGAGGAATCAGCCCCTTGAAAAAAACCATGCTATGAGATTGATGAGCCAAGGCGGGTTAGCAGGCGCGTCGTAGTCGTGGAGTATAGAATAGACTGCGGGGGGGTGTTTTCGAAGAAAGCTGTATAAAAAAGAGGAAAAGAGGAGGGGTCGAAAAACAGAAAAGAATGAAACGAAGACAGGGGTCGGGGGCTCTAAGTGGCCTGGAATACGGCTGGAATCCAAAGGAATGGGGTACCGCGGGTGTGGTGTGCCGTCGACGAAAGGCACCCGTGCTGACACCCGGACAGCCGGAATGGAGACGATTTGCCACCATAATGGGAGTCGAGCGGAGAAGGGCAAAAAAGTGAAAGATGCCAAGCGCTAATGGAACCCCAGGGGGGAAAAGCAATATAATAAATACGATTGTTGAGTCCTGTTAGAAAGGTGAGGGAGGAAGGTGGACAAGGGGCGAGGAGAGAGGCAAACTCATTCAGTGCCGCCCAGGAAGACGTCCTTGCACAAAAAAGGAAGCGCTAGTCGACTACGATTTCAGGAAAAAGCCTGCAAAGCAGAAAAGGGGGGTGGGGCAAGAAGGCCCGATAGAGAGGTCGTTTGAACTTCACGGAGCGATGCAAGTGCTGAAAAGGACGAGGGGGCCCAAAAAAAGGCCAAATCGATTCCGGACTCAACTTAAATCAAAGCGGTGAGGGGGGGGAAGCGAAAAAAAATCTTGAGGGCCGAAGGATGTCGGGGGGGAAGGGCCGACAAAGGGAAACGTGAATGAAAAAAAAAAATGGGTAACCATGTAATAA
>Ga0179593_1417922_pt1 | contig 23635 bp, 29 predicted proteins | sample CZODoug2_1_08_16_FD_185931 | JGI IMG/M metagenome (GOLD analysis project Ga0179593, IMG submission 185931) | Vadose zone soil fungal communities from Angelo Coast Range Reserve, California, USA - CZODoug2_1_08_16fungal (PacBio error correction) | ecosystem: Environmental > Terrestrial > Soil >...
GGGTCTGCAAGAAAAACCTACATATAAGATCAAAGAGAAGTGAACGCCTTACCGGCTGTGAATTAGAAAGAAAGGGGTGGAAACTTGTTCGTAGACCGATGTACAAGTGAGGGAGTTAAAAATCAGAATCATTAAGAAAGAAGGGACCGTGTATTAGAAAGGGGAGAACTACATAGGGACGTAAAGAGAGGGAACAGCCTAAAGCTAGTGAGCGTGATATGGACGCACAATTAAAGGTGACGACTGAGTACGACTTAGACAAAGGTGCCATCCATTCCCACCCGGGCGGGGCCCCGGGAAACAAATATGAAAAAAGGATTGAAGGGGAGCTGAGTTAAACCCTACGAGATTGAGAAAAGCATAACGCACATTTATGGTTGTAAAAAGGGTTTCATAGATATTCAAAAGTAGAAGAAGCGCTATAGTTCGATCTGGGAAAAGAGAAGGGGTTAAACAGAACGCCCGGATGGAAAAAAGAGTCCATCTCGAACTCTTCCTTAGGAATGGGGAGCGAAGGAGTAATCTTCCTGGAAGGACCAGGCCGTGGAGGCGGCCAGAAAGCGAATCGCCGACAACGTGAGGATTGATGGGACTACAGACTGGGATCAGCGCGAGCGAAATCGGGAGAGGGAGGGGCTCAAATCGCATCGGCGGGTGAAATCTAAGATCGGGGGTGGATTCTTTGGCCCAGCCCCCTACACGGAAAGAGGGAAATATCTAATGGCCGGGACGGCCCGCCTGATCTCACTGTGGGGCACGGGGGGGGGTGAATTACAGGCACATTGCAAATCTGAGACGTGACTTACCGCTGATCTAAATTAACCTGCCAACTACCGATCAGGGGGGGGGCAAGAAGGGGAGAGACCAGCAACAATACGCCGTTCCGGGGTTGTCATTAGGGAAGAAAACCGCTAAAGTTTCCAAAGGGAGGAGAACAACTAAATGAGCCCAACGACGCTAACCGAAGGGAGGAAGTGTCTCTTTGACTCACCACTCAAAAAGAAAATCGTGGTCAGTCGTCTGTACAGGAAGGCGGGATTTCCTCCGTAGACGCCAAGGGGGGGGGGGAAGGACATAAGGGTGGCGGAATTCGAAGTATGGGCCGATACGGAGGGGAGAGGGGAAAGGGAAAAAAGAAAAGGCTAACCACTGTCCACAATGGGGCTCCGGGGATGGTCGATCCAGATAGGGAGGGAAACTGAAATAATGTATGACTTTCAAAAAAACCGGTTTCCCAATTCTCTGATGACAGTTTGTTTGTGGCAAATACAGATCAGGAAAATATTACCTCCTGCTAATCTGCGGGCGGGGCAAGGGGAAAGGTAATGGCAGGCCACAAGGTGGGTCAAAACTCGCACAGCGGTCGCTACCAAAAAAGGGTGGGCAGGATACGGGCAGGAAGAGGCAGGGAAGTGGGTCTGCATTCAGTGATCAACATTAAGTCCTCAGCCCAGTTTTGAGTTTACCAGGGAAAAAAGAAAAAAACGACCTCTGTAGCAGAGGGGTTGACGAAAGTGCCCAATGCAGTACACGGGAAAACTTTGCTGTAGAAGCAGCAGAAGAACTACGACAAGAAGGTTTAAAAGGAAGTCGAAAATGTCATGAAGGGAAGGCAATACAGCGAGAAGACCGTCACCCCTGCGCGTCCTACGGAAAAGAAATGCGATTGAGCTTGCGAACGCTGAGGAAGAGAGAAAAAAAAACAAGGTAGGATTAAAAGATACTAGATTCAACAAGGGAGGGGAAAAGACCAGCTCTTACGGTTCCTTAGGCCGCCGGGTCAGCGGTGATCGTCAAGTCAACCAGGGGGGTCAAAACCAAGGAGGAACTTCGTGGGCGGAGTTGGAGAGGGAGGAAGTACACCTGCGGAAACCCGTTTCCCTTCCATTGTGCAGTCTGGTGCAACACCGTCCTCCAGAGTTCCGTTGCGAATCGGTGGGGGGGAGAGAGGGAAACTAAAATTTTGCTTAAGGAAACGTGAGCCTGGATCAATGCATGAAGAACCAGCAACTTCTTCTTACCCTCAGGAGGGAAGAAAACTGGTCCGACCTCGGAAGGATACGATACTTGGCCATTAGAAAAAAGGTCCAAGCTTCCACATGAAGCGGTGCGACGGGAGGGAGGTGAAGAAAAAGGGGATCTGTATTTAAAAAGGAAAATTTTAGACGGTTAGTCCATTTGGCAACGTTGTGGAGGGTATCATGCATAATACTGACGGCTAGCCGCTATTATAGAAAGATAAGGAAAGTTACATCCTACCATTGGGGTGTGATCAGGGAAAATAAGGTGACTATTACCACAGGGGGATAGGAGGGACTTCTACCGTAATACCATGAACTGCCAAGGAATAACCACGGTGGTCTTATAAAACTTATGCATGTGTATTTCGAAGGCGGTAATACGAAAAGGCAGACTTGTATCTTTATTGGGTTTGGGAGGAAAAGCAGACAATCCAAGACGGAATTTTAGACCAGTGAGTTTGCTTCACACTTCTTGGGGGTCAAAAAGACGAGTTGTGAAACGGTAGGGGGGGGAAGATTTGACCGAACCCTGCATTCGTAGTGTGGATGTCGACTATAGCGAAGATCTGGGTTGGTGGGAATGTGTCAACTTTATATCACTAGGAAGAGGGCCGTGCAGGCAGGGACCATTTTCCCGTTTGAATTGGTACAAAACGTTACGACAAAAAAAGACAGTGTCTCGAGGCTTGCCGTTTACAATGAGGCAGATCATAGTCACTGATAAGGGAGGGGATGGAAAGAAGGGGCCGAGCTCCTCACTCCGTATTCGAGGTTATCCCTAAATCAATCGAGGGGGAAGAAAAAGTTGATCAAAGGAGAGCCCTCTAAAAAAGAAGCCGATTGCGTTTTAAGCCGCGAACACCGCCGGGGGTACATACCGATAGAGACTCCAAGAGGAAATAGGTCACAAAGGGCTCGTTAGCTCTGTGAGAAGTTGATCATCATAGGTAGTTCGGACCATAAAAGACGGGGGCTGCAAAGCGCAACAAGGGCTGCTTGAGATACGGAAAGAGAAGAGCAACAAAAAAAGAAGGCAGCGTGAGGATTTTCTAAAAGTCGCAGTTCGTTGAAATTTCAAGTAATCAGAAAAAAAAAAATACTCAGAAAAAAAAAAAGATTGTGTGAAGGGTCGGGGAAAATGGTAAATGGACGGGAAAGTTGGAAAGAAAAATTTAGTCAAGCCTGTTCTCAACCCATCGCAGCACTCTCTGCGGATGTGGCAATCGCTACGGCGCTTACTCGGAGGAGGGGAAACTGGTGACGAAAAACAGGGGGAAAAGAGGTGTGAAAGGGAGCAATTATGTGAAAGGGAAAATAAAAGGGGTACCTGCTTTCTACGAAAAGGGGGACTAACGGGTCTATACAAAAGAGCTCACGGCCGTGCGATGATAATCTGAGAAGAGGGGCTAGGGGTAGTTTGGAGCCTCCAACGGAGGCCAGTAACGAAGACTGGGAAAATCTTCCTAGCCAGCCTCTTCTATTGTTGTGATCTGTCGGTCGCTCCTCAAAAAAAAATTGATGAGACGAAAGCGATAGGCATCAAAAAGAAAAAGAAGAGGCGCCGATGCCATTGCCCCTACTCCAGCGGAAAGACTCTGAATGGGCTCAGGAAGAAGCCGCGAACCATAGGGGAAAGAGAGCATATATCTTTCTGCCATGCCCGGTAGTTTCATGCTAATAAAAGAATACTTGGGGACCCCAAAGCATACTCATATGCGGGGGGCCGCAGGAAGACATAGGGAGAGAACGACAAGGGAGGAAAAAAGTTAATCTCATTTTCAGTCAAAACATATGGAACCTACAAAGCCCTCTAAAAGAGGTGGGGTCTCAACTCTTTGCAGAGAGATGGAAAGAAGGAGGAGGATCATCCGGGAGTGGGCAAAACAGGGGTAGGGGAAGAAATCTTCCCATAACTGAAACGTACCTTGGAACAAGAGTTCGATGAGTCGACGAAAAAAAAAAACAAAGACGACAGGGCGAAGAATAATGATTAGATTGGATCACTAAGCGTGAAGGTGGGGGGGCAACAAGCGCACAGGGAGGGGGGCAACCGTGGAGGCACCTAGAATGCTATAGAAGAAATGGGGGAAAAAGAAAAAGCCAAAACACCGGAGAGGGAGAAGAAGGGACAAAGCGGCTTAGCTCGACTTAGCCGGGGCATACCACCGGTAGGCACATCATGTTCTGCTTGGGAGAAAAAAAATCACGAACAGGGGACCCTGAAGAAGACATTCTGGAAAAGGAGGGGAACAGGCGAGAAGTACTCTCACACGAAAAAGAGGGTCCACTTCACTGTTAAAGGGAGCGGAAAGAAAAAAAAAAGACGTCAGAAAAAGGTCTCATACTTGATCTCGCCTAAAAAGTAAGGGAAAAAGGCGACGGAAGAGTGATCCAAAGTCTTTTTCCGGCGTGGCGTAGGTGGTCCATTCTGTTTTGGACACTTGATCTCGAAAGGGCAAGTGAGCAGACTTATGCACTGGGAGGCAACGCATCCGAGGAGGGGGGGGAAAACAACCCCAGGCCTTCTTCTTCGATGAAATCAGGGGATGAAGGCAATCTTCGAGGATCCGAGGTGGGAAAGAGGCGGGCGGAGAAGAGCCTGAGAAAGGAGAGAGGGGGTGGGGGAAGCTCGGGTCTGTCAATGGCATCGGATGCCCATATTTTTGTGAGTGAAGGCACGAGCAGTTGAGAAAGAAAGCAAGGCGGGAGAGAGGTAGTCTCCTAATCGAAATCAATCGATTCCTCGTAAGGTCTGAAGCATTGAAAAAAATCTGGAAATAGGTTGGATTGGGAGAAAAAAAGAAGAAAGAAAGAGGCGAGATCGATGTGCCCAATTCCGGGGAGAGATTTTTTCGGTACCGAGGGGGAACAAACGTGGGGACCGGGAAGGGAAAGGGGGAGGGAGCGGTCAACTAATCCTCTCATCATGAAAATAGTGTACCATGGGAAGTAAGGGGGAAGCATGAACATCAATAGTCCACGGAACACTCCGACCGACGGGAGCGGGGAAAAAAAAGAGGGAAAATGAGTAACTCTGCGACAAATTGGCCCTGAAGTTTGAACCCAGCGTCTACTTGACAGGGTTACTATTTGTGCAAAAAAACGGAGGGAAGAAGTTTGACAACGACGGAACGGGGGAGAAGCAGAACGCGGCATTTCTGTGTTCTTGGGCAGAGGCTCTTCATTCTCGAAGGAAAAGCGAGGGGGGGAAAGCGTACCCATGGAAAAAGAGGGGGGGGGGGGGGGTTGTATGCTCAACACGACAGCGGGGGAAAAGAAAGAGCCAGACTCGAACGATTTCCTGCTAATGAGGCATCGTTGGAGAGAAGCGGTCAGTACTGACCTACTGCGGTGGGAGAGGGGCTTCACAATAACAGAAAAAGCCGGAATTGAGGAGATTATAATTTGAGCAAAAGAAGGGAAGCACTAGAAATGCGCGTGAGGGCGGTGATCTAACAACGTTCAGAAAGCGGGGGGGGGGCGTGAGCGATAGTGCGTTTATAAGTGTGGGGGTTAAAACCAAAAAAAAGAAGTACGACGAAAAAGAAAGGAAGAGAGGCTTCCAGGGGAAGGAAAGAAGGAGGAAAACGGTGGTGGTCGAACGTTGGGTGCGCTGGTGCAGGGGCCTAAAGTGGCACGCATATAGAGGAACGACGTTCAATTATGCCGGGGTGATCGGAAAGGGAAAAAAAATTCGGCGAATCCTGAGAAAGGACAAAAAATACTGGCCTGCCGGGTTGGGCAAAAGGATGGAAGGTCAAAAATCTAATATGTTGACAAATGTGTATTGGTCGGGAAAATACAAGGTCATTTTAAGACGTCACGGGACTGGGGAGAAACTTCCAGTCGTATTGGGAGCAAATCCGAAACTGGCTAACGACTAAAAAACGCATGAAAACCAGTAGAGGGAAAGGGAGCAATGGCACTAACTATTCCGTACAGCAGTAATAAAAACTTCTCCAGCGTGTTATGAAGAAAGTGGTGGGGGAGGGGGTATAGTGGGAGATTGAATAGAAAGGAGGGGGATATCATCCGTGATAGAAGGCTGGCTACACACGGTGGCTTCGGAGAACTAAGGGGGTAAGATGCCAAAAAAATAGTAGGAAAAGGGAGGAACTTCAGCTATGAAAGGTACAGAAAAAACGTTGTACCAATGTGCCTGTATTCGCCTTCTAACTTTTGTCGGGTTGGGAATGCTAAAAAGGTCTATAATGATCAGCATCTACATTGAAGGAAAAAAAAAAAGATCGAGTTGTGCCGCTTTGAATCGTGCTCCTGGCAGACAAGGGGGAGTTCTCGCCAGAGTGGTGTACGATTTAAACCGGTGTGCGCGGAAACTACTTGTCTGGGGGGGTCGGCGAAATGAGGATCATTTGAGGGGGGAAAAGAATGATTCAATTGATGAAAGATTCAAGTCATGTGCACAAAGCCGGACGGTTTATTTATACAAGCTCAGTAACCAGTTCCAAGAAGCAGGACCAAAAAAGAGGAATCGACGGGGTTGTCCTAACGGAAAAAACCACTTATGGTGAGGGGGTAAAAAGAGGGGCGGGGGAGGGGGATTTGCAGTCAAAATATCTAAAGAAAAGAAAAAAAAAAAGGTGGCCTCTCACGGTGCCCTGCTCTACATTCGTCTAGGGTACCTTATCAATGAGCGCGGGAGGAAAACAGCATAAAAGAACTCAGAAGGGGGCAGAGGAGAAAGCTTCGTTAATATCAGCTCAATCAACAACAAGCTTTATGAAAATTTAGGAAAAGTATGAAGATGAAATAAGAAAAAGAAAGTAGCTCAGAGTGAAAAAGGGAAGGGTATGAGGCGCAGGCTTGGTTGATTCGGGTCTTCAGTAGAAAGGTATGCTCTGAAAGAGATTAACTGGATGGGAAGGAGGTGAAGAGGGGCTTGAATCGGCGACGTCGGGTCAAAAAAAGGAGTACAAGGGTGTACGCTCATATGTGGAAACTTTAAGTCAGAAAAAAAGGCTGAGAAAGAGTTTCGGTGAAAAAAGGGGGTGAAAAGGAGATAACTAAAACTTTGCTGAGTTCCTCACCGGAATCCTTGATCTAAAAGGGTCGGAAAAACGAAAAACGAGGAGTGAAAACGCTACGTAGGATAGAAAAAGAGGGGGGAACGTCGAGCTACCTGTTTCTTTGTGGTTAATGGAAATATCAATAGATAACGGCGAGAGGAGGCCAGGTCCACAGCGTCCTTCACGATCGCGGCTTGAAAAGAAAGGAAGGGGGGGGAAAGTCTGTGATCTGTATTGCGCAACTCCTAAACTGGTCGGTTCTTAGGGAAACAAGTTTGGAAAAAAAAAAAAAAAAAAAAAAAAAAAAAAAAAAAAAAAAAAAAAAAAAAAAAAAAAAAAAAAGGGGGGGGAGGGGCAGGTCCTCATAGCTTACTGGGGAGCAAGCGATGGTCAAATAGCTCCCGTCCGCCAGGATACTGCAGTTTGGTTGCCAGGCAAAAGCGGGCTAGGCCATTCTGGAAGGGAATAGGAAAAAAAAGAAAAAAGGAAAGAAGGTCAAAGGGGACCTAAGCCAATTCTGCACGTAATATACCAAGTGGAGTATAGCGGGGAGGGAGTCCGGAAGAGGTAAAGAAAAGGGCAGGCGTTTTAGTTCTTGAGTGTTTTTGGGAGTACCTAATAAACATATCCTCGGCTAGGTGAGCAGTTAAGGGGTGGAAATTAAAAAAAAAAAGCGGGTTGCTCAGGGACGGGGGGCAACCTTTGGAGGGGAACGAAGGGAAGCACTCGGGCTCATTCACTTCCTGCGAACTCTTAAAAATGGTTGTAGGGGACTAATGCTCACCGCCGATTGGTAAGGGGTACCTCTGAAGAAAAAGGCTGTTTTCCTAGGGCTAGGAGGGCTCTTAGGGGAAAACATGTGTCCTGAATTTTTTAAAACAAGGGGCACACCGTTGCTCTCGGGAGGAATTGTCCAGGGGAAGGGAAAGCAGGCAGAGTCGACGATGCCTTTGGCGGTGCTGTAAACTATCAGTAACCAGAATCTTGCTTCACTCACGATGAGATGTTTGATCCTCGCAAAGAAAGATTGGGGGAGGGCGAAAGGGGGTGCAAGTAGAGAGAAAAGGAAAGGGCCAAGGGGAAAAGATTGCGGATTTAAGGCCGAGTTAAAAAGAAGTTGTACTGCTAAAGAACGGATCTCGAACCGAAACGACTCAGACGCGAGGCATAAGGGGAACGCTTGTCTATTGGGAGGATAACAATCTTGCTGCGCATAACGGTGAAGAGGAAAGACTAGTCGTCCAGCAGGCTTCGGCTTCAAAATAAGGAAAAGAAAGGCACGCGTCCTCAATAACCCAGAAATGCCGCAAAAGTTAATTCTTTTTCAAAAGGGGAGAAAGTTGAGAAAAAAAAGAAATCATACTTAAGCATACACCATACTCGTAAAGGGGTGGCAAGGGTAAAGGAAAGGGGTTCTGGGGGCCATTTGTCTTAAGAAGTACATCATTTGGAAGGTCCTTGTAAACAACAGTCTCACGCGCTTCGGTTTTGAAGGAAAGCGAAAGAGTGCTCGGAAATGGGGACACAGTAGGAAGAGACAAATGGTGCCGACGAGTTTAATGATGATAGGAATAGGTGAGGAAAAGAAGGGGGAGCTCTGCTTTCTGACGCAAAACACAAAAACGGTGGTTCACACTCACTACGTCAAAGAAAGAAAAACAAGAAAGCGCAGGGAAAGGCCATAGATCTCGCCGATGGGAGAGGGAGTGTTTGGGCGCTCCGAAAAAGAGGAAGGTCACGAAAGGAGTCCTGCTCTACTCTGCCTACTTCTGAGGAGGACAAACGCTGGTCAGTGCGCATCCTATCTGGTAAGTGACTTGATGGATTAAAGGGGGGTCGAGAAGGAGAATAGAAAGGAAAAAGAAAAAAAAAAAAGAAGAAGAAAAAAAAAAAAAAAAAAAAAAAAATGCGGGCTTTGCACGATAAAAAAGTTGAAAAGAAAAACTTCTGTGCATCAATCGCTTGAAGGTGCAATTGCAGTAGAACTTCTGCTCGAGCAATGGCGGTTTTATATAAATGAGGGTCTATACGGAATATTGGAAGCAAAAGCGGGGTAGAGGGGAATGGACTATAATAAGAAGAGCGTGGGTGATACCATTTCTCGCACTCATAAGAGGAGGAGTTGTGCAGGGCCCAGGCAGCCTAGAGGGGAAAGAGCGGGAAACAGAGGAAAAGAAAACGCGAGTTAGATCTCAGTTGCTTACAAAAAAAACATCATGGAAAAAGACGCCTTATCCCTAAAAAGACAATCTTGCTCAAAGGAAGAGGAGAGGGGGGACAGGACGTAGTCGAGAGAAGGTCACGGACAGAAGGTGGAAACAAAGATCAGGTCGTGTTTCATTAACGTAAATTGGTTACGCTGCTCTAAATGGCCTGGGGGACCCGACGGGTAGATGAGCAAACGACGTAGACAAGGTAGGGAAAGACAGGGGACGAAGAGAAAAAGGATGTGCGGATGAATCACTTATACGCGTCGGGGGTGAGGGGGCTGATAGAAAAAAAACAAAAAACAAAAAAAAAAAAAAAAAAAAAAAAAAAAAAAAAAAAAAAAAAAAAAAGAAAAACAAACAAAAAAGGAAGAAAAAAAGAAAAAAAAAAAAAAAAAAAAAAAAAAAAAAAAAAAAAAAAAACAAAAAAAAAAAAAAAAAAAGAAAAAAAAAAAACATCGCGCGCAGGCTGTGGATATCCCGTGGGGCAAATCTCACTTCTCTCGTCGCGTCTGCGAGTTGTCTTCTCACCCCACACGTATAGGAAAAGCGAGATTTATACCTCAGATCGGGGGAGGGGAGTTAAGGCTCTGGCATTCACCAAGGTACGGCTAGCAAGTCAATGTGAATTGGAATGACTAGACAGGGAAAAAGAACATGCTGTATTTATCTCTAATTTGCCTCCGCATTCGTGGGATAAGGATGACTCGTTCTTGCTTTCCGAGCGTAAAAAGTACAGGAAACGAAACTAGGGTTCACGGCACTTGACGTGATGAGCAGGGAGAAAGGGGATGACACCTGGACTCTTGCGGCACCTTACTGCAGGAAGGAAGTTCTAGGCCATCCGTTCCTTCGCATCTGGCACAGAAGAGTTAATTCGGGTTAGAGGGAGGGGGAAAAAGGGGTTGTGCTCATTAGGTTGTTACTGCAAACAACTGAGTCGCGAAAAGAAACGGGGGTCAACGATGGAGGGGAGAGATCACATCTGTCTTGGACAGTGTGGTATGCAAACGAGAGCGCGAGCGTGTCTTCAAGGCCAGAGGAGCGCTTGGGTCTTAAGGAAAATCTACTTTAGTTAGGGAAACAGAAAGGTGAAAGAGATGTGCTACCCCTGCTACTTGGCGTCTTATAATAGACCTGCGAGGCATTCAAAGAAATGACGGCGAGGTGACAGTGGAAAGGTGAAAGAGAGGAGAAGAATGGGCGGGGGGAAGATCTCCGGTCTTAAAAAAAGAAAAGCAAAGGGGCACACCGGGATTCCGATGGAGCACGAAGAAGAGATGGGAGCGCTGAAAGAGAGGAACGGAAAAACTTGGAAACCGAGGGAGCGTTTTGTTCTGCTCTAAAACCAACCTATTTAAGGAGAAAGGCAGAAATGTGATGTGTGAAGGAAAGAGCGCGCGAGTGTGTATAGGACCGGTCGATGGGGGTGAAAAAGGTGCAAAAGAAAAAAAAAGGGGAGGGACACACAGTGATTTTATAGCGTGCACTCAGAAAAGATATATTACGGGACATCAAAATTAAAATAGTTGTAAAAATTTCGAGGTTAGTAATATGGGGGGCAATCAATCTCAGAACGAGGCTCATCTAGGGAAAAAAAGGATGTGAAAAGAATACGGAGAGGGTATCAGGGGGTAGTTTTGTCTTACATAATTATGAAACAGGAGACGCATTACTACAAATGGGGAAGAGAATTGAAACACCGGGCAAGGGGAATAAGTATTCAAAAGGGGAAGATCGAGTATGGTGGAGAGCTCTTAGGTACACGGGAAACTCGCAGAGGTCCGACCGGTTTCAGAAAAAAGGAAAGAAAAAAGGGGCGGAGGAGTTGCTGGGTTCATTCTGGGGGGGAGGACCTGGCCGTTAGAGCAATGTCTCTAGTGTCAGAGGCATGGGGGGTTTGGACCCACCCTGACTGTAGGGGGGGTGAAGGATGAAGGCCCAGAAAAGAGGGTTATAGCAAATCGCTCAGCGTGAACGGAAGTGCCTCGCTGGGGGCTTTTTACGGAGTTTGAATAGTATCGGGTCTGGTAACCGAGGGGTACTGGCGGCTTCAATCCGTTCAAAAAAAACGGGGAAGGCAAGGCGGGGGGGAGATAGCGTTGATCAACAGGTGCGCGTCTCGACTCTCCGATCTCTTTGAGGGGCTCAACAATTCGGCATAAACGAGGGTCGGACGGAACAACCCGAACGGCGGCAATCTTCGACTTAGGAGAGGAAAGGGCTTAAAACGGGTGATATATTCCATATCTGAAACTGTTGGGGTGCGAATTCTGTTCAACAAATTCATCAGATGGGTCTAAGCGTCGACGGAAATGAAAAAAGTATAGAAAGTGATAGTACATGCCGATGGAAACTAAGCCATGATTCTTCTTGATCAATGGAAAAAAAAGCAAAAAAAAAGAATATTAAGGGTGGTAAAAATTTGACTGGTAGGAGACTAGAAGGGAAAAAAAAAAGGAGGTCGTGCAACTCTCTTTTTCGAGGGGAATCCAAAAACAACTTGAAAACAAATTAAGAGGGGATTGGAGGGGTATGAAAACCTAAACTCTAAAACGCTGCCGTTGTAGGAGGGAACAAAGTCTACTACATGACTCGCTTAGAGCAGCAGGGGGGTTATTATAGGGGTCATTTTCAAAAAAAAAGTCGAAGTCTTTACGGAATAATTCGGGGGAAATCACCGCTGCTAATGGCTAACTCATCTGGTCGCTTGGAGGCAAAAAAGGGGGAAAAAGGGGGGGGGAAGGACATCGTCGGATTCTCAACAGTAACAGCTAAAAGTTACGGATTTAGCTGCAAAACTGTTTTCCCAATAATTTCTCAGACAAGGGGGGGGTCATTTGTTGGAATAAAAGAGGAAAAAAAAAAAAGGAAAAAAGCGCCTTCACGGACCTCACGGGGAAGCGGAGGGGCTGCTGTATTGTGCTAAAAGGATGAAAAGGGAGACAAAACGATAATGTAAGGCAATAGAAAAAATGGACTTCTAGATAAGAAACTAACAGGGGCACGCAGGAAAAAACTGATGTCCCTAAAGGAAATGGGGGACAAGGCAGTCATTTGTCAATGGCCTTTGCAGGTTGGGTCCTGAAACAACCATTGTTCGTAGGTTAGGAAGAACCGCGCGTTTAGCCGTAAGAAAAGAACGTCGAAAAAGGAGAGACTGCCGGGGGGTGCAATACCTGGAAAGGGGAGTGAGTGATCAGGAAGAGGTTTGCAGGATGAATTGCAGAGGTCAAAGTAAGAACGGAAGAGAATGGGGTAAAAAAAAAAAAAGACTGTCCTGCGCTACTACGAGAGACTGGGACCATGGGAAGCTACTAAGGTAAAAAGACGAACTCCTTAATAGCTAATGCGGGGTGTCTCTGGAAAAAAGAAGGGAAAGAGAGATCACACAACAACTGAGGTAGGATTGAAAGGGAAGGAGTCAAGCTAAAAAAAGACTATAGGGCTTTTGAGTTTCCGTAGGAGAGCATAGAGGTGAGTTCAGTCTCGATTTTATTCAGGGGCGCTTGGAAGGAACGGGACTGGGTGAGGGATGAGCTTTCGGTTCAGCCGGGGAAAGGATAAGGAAATGCCTGAAAAGAGGGGGAGTCAACAAGTGTCTGCTCAGAGTTGCGGTGCAAAAGAGGGGGATCGAGGTAAATAATCTCTTAACACTGGGCTGGGGGAAAAAGGAATTTCCTGGTGAGCAATGGATGGCTCGAAGAAACGTCAAAAAGCGAGGACCCGCAGGTAAGTAGGGTGAAAAACAGAAAGCTTAATAAAATAATTTCTTTAGGGTATTGTGTATCTCATGTTGAGAGGTCCACTTTGTAGCACTCTTAGCGGTGAGAGGGAATCTAATATCGCGGGGGGAGGGGAAAGGTGGCTCTCTCTTACAAAGGGTCTTACTCATACGAAGCGGGGGGGATGGCGGTCGCAACTTATGTGCGAGAGTGTCCGGGGAGACTGGATGGCACAACTGACAAACTTGCGTTAGGGGAGCGCAGTTTGCACGTGAGGGGGGTTAGCAGTTCACTCATATATGCCCTATGGGACTAAAAGAAGGAGAGGGGATCGAAATACTTAGAGGCGCTCAAGCGACCAGTTGGTATGAAAAGTAGGCTTTGTACCTATTCGCCCAACGAAAGTTTCAGACGTCAAGAAGTCGACCTTCAGAGAACCTAGGAGGAATCGAGAAAAAAAGTCTGCGGAAGGGAGGTAGTCGTCCGAGGTAAAAACAACGAGGGGTTGACTGCTTTAGTGGTTTGAGTCAAAAAAAAAAAAAAAAGCGCCAAGCCCTGGGAAGGGAGGGACGCCAGTCGTTGGTTAGGCAAAGAGGGGGGGTCGTAACGGTGGGCACCTTTAAGGTGGTAGAAAAATCTTGTCTAACCTCGCGAAGCCCCAGGAGAAAGGGGTGCGGTGCTAAGGGATCAGAAGAGTCGGGTACAGGGGTGGGAGGGCGCCTTGCGAGAATCAAACTCTTGGCAGGAGGAAGGAGTATCCATGTGCCTGGAATGGACCTAATTGAGGAAACCAAGGGGTCGAAAAATCAAGAAACGGGTTCCCTGGATAGCCTCATTATAAATGGGAAAATTAAACTTGCGGTGGGTGGAAAGAAAACGAGGAGAAAACAAAAAAAGAAGGAAGCGAAGTGTTGAGCCCAGACAATCACGAAGGTGAGAAGAGAGGGTTGATCAAAGGAAAGGGGGCCGTGAGACAATCAAAAATGGAAACGAGCAGTTTTCGTATTGGAAAAAGAGAACAAAGAACTGTCCGTAGCAGACGAATACTAATCGCACAAGCAGGAACCTGCGGCACGAACATTCGTTTCCGGTCAGCGGGGAAGTGGATGAATCCCTCTGAGGGGCTGCGATAAACGAGGGAGGTCTAAGAGTCGCTCAGAGAAGGGAGGAGGCGGAAAACGGGAGCAAAACCAAGACCCATCATGCCGGCGGTTCTACGTTTGGAGAAAACGTAGACATCGGAGGGGTCCTAGGGAATTCCTCATCATCCGACTCAGGTCATATTGGGTTGGGGAAAAAGGGGATCTGCAGAGTGGGAGGCGGTCTACATTTGTCGAAGGAAAAGGTGAAAGAGGGGCGCTAGCAAAAGCTAAAAATAGACGCGCAGGAAAAGAAAAAGGGGGGTGTTTGGGGCCATCTTCTACAGTGGCATTCGGCGATACTGATGCTAAATATGTCGGACGGAATGGTTTTACATCATTTTATGATGCGAAGGGAAGGGGGAAACGGCCACATGTCACTGGTAGCTTCAAGAAGGAGTCAGTAGAAAGAAAGTTACTTTATAGGAGGACACAAAGAAGACGGGTGGGGACAAATAAAGCGGGAAGACTTGCAGTAGGATGTTGCAGGAAGCAGGAAAAAACAGGGAAAAGATGTGAACTAAAACTGTCCGCTGAAAGGGCGAACCATACGGAGATGGCGGGCTAAAAACGAAAAGTCCGAGCGAGGATCGAACCTGCTGGAAGCGGAGACTATTAGGGCAGACCACAAAGGATCAAAAACCGGGGGGAGGCCTATTGTCCCCGAATAAAGCGGGGGGAGGGGCAAAAGCAGATGAGAAACAGGATGCACAGGGAGAAAATTGAGGTTCCACAACGAGAAATAGAGCTTTGCGCCGGCCTATAAAGAGGGGGAATCGATAATAAAGAAAAAAAGTGCAAACTGCACTCTCACTGAAGAAAGCTGTGCGAAGGATGTTCATCGATTTAGGCGCCAGAAGGAGAGAGAAACTGAAACTCTTTCGAGCTTTTCATGGAGCAAAAAGAAAAAAGGGAACCCAGCAGAACAGAGAAAAAAAAGTTCAGGTTGGGCTAAAAGAAGTTCGTCTTGGGCTTATTTGTACAATAGGTGAATTTCGGATAAGGTGCTCCAGGGGAGGTGGGCGAGAGGGGGACGTCGCTGATACAAAAAGGGTTCGGTTGGAAAGAAAAGTCGGGTTTAACTGAAAGTCTCCGTCAACGGGGGAAGATATTCTCCTCAAGTAAAAGGGGGAGACTAAAGAAGGAGAGGTGCAACTTGTTTCAATAAACAACAGGAAAAGAGGAAAGCAAAAGTTTTATGCCCCGCAAGGAGATCTCAGGGAGCCAGGTGGGGAAAAAAAAGAATGACATACCAACTTACATCAAGACGGGGAGAGGGATAAGGGAACAAAAAAAAGACTTGCAGGGAGCTCTACTGAAAGGCGGGCATCCACGTCACACAGTAAGGGGAGAGGGTGAAAAAGTAAAAAAAGGGGGATGGAGTGATCAAAATCCTCATCATGATGGGAGGAGAAGAAAATGCGAATTTTGCGAAGGAGAGAAGCGAAACGCAGAGGTTCCGGACACTTCAGGGTGGGACGTTGGTAAGGGGATAGGGAAGGGGGGGGTGAGCGAGGGAATAACCGTACTTCCGGAAGAATTAGACAGGAAGGGGATAGAAAAATGAATCCGGGGATCTAGAAAAGGGGTGGAAAAAAGTCGGTTGTTTACGCGGGACAGTCCGGGTCGAGGACGGGGGGGGAAAGAAAACTGGAGAAGAAAAAGGTAGCTATGGGCTGCGAAGAGATCGGCATGACAGTTTGCTGCAAGTGCCTCCAGAGCTGCGGCGTGTTGGGGGCACGCAAAGGAGAGTCAAGGGTTAAAAAAAAAGGGGGGGGAAAAAACTAAAAAAAAAAAAAGATAAAATGTCGTAAAATATATTGATTCAGTAAAGTGAACAAAGAAATGGGTCATTTCGAGAAGATTCCAACATGGTCAAGAAAGCTCTGGAAAGCTTCGTTGCTGTTCTGGGGGGGACAAGGGCAAGGGGAAGGACCGGATTTGTCAAGGTTCAAGACATTACGTCGCCGTCGATCCATCAAATGAGGCGCAGATGGACGAAAAGGTAAGCATAAAATTCGAGGCGAGGAAAGGAAGGAATTCTCGTTAGGATCTGTCGCGGGGGGTGAGCGGGATCGAAAACTACTATATGTAAGCGCAAAAGTCGGGAGGTTGCCGGTGTGTCGCGAAGGGGAAGAGGATGGGGGTGGTCTGCGAACTAGTGTGCCCCCTGGCGTAGAAAGCGAATACCAGTGATTTGAACGTGTGAAAAGAAGCTCGGGCCTCAGGAAGAGGTGAATATGGCCTGGAGGAGAAGGGGCAGAAAAAGAAAGTAGGGAAAGCTAGCCGTAGGTCAGGGAGTGGCTCACAATAGAAAGGCGCGTCAGATGCTGGGGGCACAAGATAGGACCTTGACGACATGAAGTGACAGCGGTAAGGGAAGGGTGAACCAGATGGGCGACATCCTCAGGGGCAGGACCCCATTGAAACAGAAAGCTTCAGAGGGGTGATGAAGGACGGGGCTAGGGAGAAAAAAAAGGAAAAGCGACGGTCTTACGTTCGGACAGTCAGAACGAAGGAACAGGGAGGGGAAAAGGGACTAGGAAGTATAGCGAGGGGAACGCAAAAGGTTGCTCATAGAAAACCCTGAGAGCTGGGTGTCTCAGCAGCCCTCGTAAGTGATGACAAGAACCATCTCCGAACTGGGAGGAAGTAGGAATGAGCTCGCTTGTAGTATCTTTCATGCATTGGAATGCGTAACTCCGGCGGGGGAGAGTCTGTAATCTAGTCATCGGACGAGCTATCTCGTGAGGGTGATGGGAAAGAGAGTCGGGGAATCAACATGTCGCAGAGATCAAAATCGAGTGAGTATTATCAAAATTAATGGCGGGGGGTAGGATCGTTTATGCTTGTGCAGGCCCCGAACCGGTAAATCGGGGGGGAAAGAAGGGGAAGGAGGCATCCCAGGTAAAAAGTGGCATTCCTAAGTGAATGACGCACAAAAGGGGGGAGGAAAGGGGGGTCGCCTTCCTCAAAGGGAGAAGTCGAGGAAAGAGATTCCTGGGGCTGATCTCATTACAGAAAAATTAAAAAGAGCGTAGCGAGTCACGAGAGTCGCAAAGCAAAGAGGCACTGACAGGGGGGGTTCATAATCTCTGGGGGACGGAACTCAAAAAGGGCCAAAACGTCGGCGCAAAAAAGCAGTGGGAAAAGGAAGCGGGCGAAAAAAAAAAACGCAGGGGATTTGGAGATGGGACTCAAAACAGGACCTAAAAAGACTTGTTCGGGGGGGCAGAAGTTTAAAGAAGGAAGTAAAGGACCGCCTGTCTGCTGCATGAGGGGTTAGGGGGCATTAAGGGGGAGAATTGGAGATAGTCGGGGGAAGTAGTAAAGTAGTGTAGAGAGGGGTAAAAAACTCGAAAACTTTTCCTGACGCACGGGCGCTGGGAAGGTGCGGGGGGATGTAGTTTCTCTTCAAAGAGGTCTTAATGAGCACAGGGGTACTAATGGGGATTACTCTTGCGGAAAGGCCTGTGCCCAATTTGTCTTCAAAAGGGGGGGGGGGGACCGGGAAATAAAGTTGTCAGGTGGTATCTTCAATAGCTAGAAGGTATAAAGGATCCCGGACAGAAGTCATCCGGCGGGAGAACGAAAGGGATAGGGGGGGGGTAAAAAAATTTGGGGGGAAAAAAAAGAATACTGCCGGGGGAGGCAACGAGTAGTGATTACTAGCCTCCGCGTTTCTATAAACTAAGATAAACCGGTGGGCAGCAGCGAAGGTCATTTCCATGTACGCCGTGCGTGTTGGGGGAAAAGGCTGCGGGCATTGGGATAAGGGGGGAGAAAAGGCATGGGTTAAGCACAAATCAGTTGTGAAGGGGGGTGCCAAGAAAAACAGATAGCACGGAACTCGGGGTCCCTTTGTGGCGCTATAGAGTGCAAAAAAGAGGGGAAAGCCGGCGAACTTTCAGGCGGGGGTAGGGAGTCATGAAAGTAATACAGCCAGACCAGACCTTCCATCTTCGGCTGGAAGAAGAAATTAATGAGACACGAGAAAAGAGGGCTCAACTACGAACAGTATGGCCCAGAAAAATGGTTCTACTACGGGGAATGCTCTCGATAAACAAAAAGAGAGGATTAGTTGGATACAAAGATAGTATATTCAAACTATTTAAACAAGAGCGTCAGAAGCTCGTAGGAAGGGTGGGAGGAGCAGGTGCTTGAAGCTGTCATTGCATAAACCTGTATGGTCAAAGGGAAAGAGAAATTTCGGGGGCGGTAGGTTGAAAAATATTGCTGGAATAGGAAGAAATCCAGCGAACTTGGCAGTAAAGGGGGTAACGGGCAACACGCGCGCTCCAGAGGGGCAGTGAGAAGGATGGGACGCCTCGTTATAAAACAAAGTGGGGGGGGGCTGAGGAAACGGAAGGCCCCGTAGATTAGAAAGGACAACACAGTCAAGGCGTCCGGACGGAAACGGGCATAAGAGAAAAAGGGGGGGAGCACAGAGGGCAGGAGGATAGTCTTTAAAAAAAGGATCACGTTCCAAGATTCGGCAGGAGTCTTTCGTGATCGGTGGCGGGGGGGAAGAAAGGTCTATGAGTTCTCTTTGATCAGGGAGTGAAAATAACAAAGAACTAACTGGGGGGGTCGGGAGGGGAAAGGGCAACTTTTTGTGAGGTAGTAAAAAAAAAAAAAAAAAAAAAAAAAAAAGAAAAAGAAAAAAACTCGTTGCCTCATGAAGGAAGGGGGCTTCATAAGGGTCGATGTAGAGAAAGAACCGGGGCCGGGAATCTCACATGGGAGTCGGCTGGGCGGCGGTGATCGATAAACACCGAATTTCTCGTGGGAAAAAGGAGAAACCTTAGAGAACCGACGATCATGCAGGGCAAACTTTAATAACCATTCATTTGCTGTTACTTCTAGCAAGGTAGTAGGCCGCGGCGGTGGAAAGTACGAAAGGCTAGCGTTTTAAAGGAGGGTGGTGTTAGGAGAAAGACAATAACCAGGGGTTCTTAAGGGGGAGGAAAAAAACGAGGAGGGGGTTCTGTCTCAAAAAAGTGGCGGGTGAGCGGAGCGTTTTACTTGAACTAGGTTAAGTGTAGCAAGATATTTTTAAAGAAAAAAAAGGCAGAGGTATGTTTGGATGTAAGGAGCATTACTCTTCGAATCGGGGGATTTTGAGGGGTCCAGGGAAACGGCAGGGCTCGTTATAAGAGAGGGAAGGGCACTGGGAAAGGGACAAAAAATCGTCCAAAACAATTTGTCGGGTATCGCGGGGGGGCCTGTTCGCTAGGGAGGCAGAATATCATAGTTCGACGATTCACGGTCGGGCTGAAAGAAGAAAGATGAACTAAAACGCTCACGGCCTAATGAGAAAGGTTTGAAAGACCAGGACTAGTCGAAAAACGATTGGGTATGAGCAGAAAAAGTGGAAAAAGTAGAGCACAAAACTCCTCATTGTGCTAGAAGGAGGGGGGAGGGATTGGGAAGCCGCAGGTAACATCCCGCCGAAGGGAAAAAAAGAGCCAGGGACACTGCCAGAAAAAAGAGCTAAACCGAGGGGTCGCGTCCGCGAGTGGCGAGTGATTCATCTGCTGAGTAGAGCGCAGACGAATTCATGGGTCCAAGAGATCCACGAGGGCCTGACGTAATATACGTACTAGCCTCAGGAAGACAAGAAACAGGAAAGCACGGTGGCGGGATTTTAAAGATTAAAGTTAGCCGTCGGGTGGCAATAGTCCCTCCAAAAAAAAAAAAAAAAAACAACCACCGGGGCAAGAAAGAGAGGGAGAAGGGGTTAGGTCAAGGGGGATTCAAACGCAGTGGAAGGCGCAAATTTTTCAGTAGGACTCTGTCTCAGGACTTGTCGAACCGCGATCGCGCAGTCAAAACGCGTCGGATGTGTCTTAATCTCTAGCCGGGAGGATATCGGGGTCATCAATATAAGGACTCACCAGGGGGAAACTCTGGAATGAAAGACATGAGTGACGTTGCAAATCCCAGGGTACATGTCCTTTGCGAAAAAACAACCGGTACACACAAGCGAAGATCTAAGAAAACTAAAGGCGAGGGAAAAAGGAGGCACATAGTAATCGCCGGATTGCTAGGTAGGTTGTGGAAAAGAAAAAGCGTAAAGAGGTAAAGACGCTTCAGGCTCTTAAGTCGAAAAGTCAAAAGGGGGAGGCATTTCGCTTCGGGCGGCAGGAAGAGGGGATACGCACTGGGCAGGTATCGAAAAGGACGAGGGATTTCTCATACTCAAAAAAGTGGCTTTACCGTAGAAAAAAATTGAACGTGCCTGACTAAGGCGGAGGGCTAAAGAGAAAAGCGGCCTTTCTTCATGTATGTCTGAGACCGAACGCCCTTGGCTGGGAAAAAAAACAGTAGAAAAATAGAAGGGGCGGCCGCAATTCGCACGTATATTTCCGGAACGAAGAAAGTGGAGCCACGCATCGCCTAAAAGGGAGGTGCCAAAGACAAAACAGGCAGACGAGAGGGGGATCTCCTGAACAGTAGGAAACGAAAGGAGGGGAGATCCTCACGTTTCTTCAAATAAACAAGAATGAAAAGAGGAAGGAAAGCGAAAACTTTGGCTGCAGCTATAGGAGGGTGCGAGATTGGAGCGAATGCAGGTATATGGGACAGGAGGGGGGAGCTTAGGGCCTCGATCTTCCCGAGACACCCCCAAAAAAACAAAAAAAAAACCCCCTACGTCAGACTTGAAGTGGGAAAGAGATTCTCAGGGAGGCTGAGCGGGGGGTGGAGAAAGGGGGTCACGGTCATCAAATTAGAAGAAAAGGAAGGAGTGGATCTATGCTAAGCCGTTCTGCTGTTCATCACATCGTCATCAGGGCTGTGGGGCAAACAGGGACATGGCTCTCAAGAAAACGCAGCGAGGTTTATCTGCGAGAAAAAAAACTACAAAGAGGAGAGAAAGAGGACAAAGGAAGGCCTGGCTCAGAAGTCGCGGGGCACCTCATTCTGTAATGCTATGCAAGCTTTTTCTCAGGTGGGGGTGATGAAAAAAAAGGTTATCCAGCCTCATTACAGGGGATAAAGGAGGAAAAGGGTGAAACGGGTGCGACGGGGAATCAATAACAGGGTGCCACTTAATCGGGTTAAGTATCAGGAAGAGGCACCGAGACCGGTCACCATTCTCCGGGACTGAGATAGAAGCCGTCCTGTCCATCGGGACCAAAGAAGGGAAAGGGGGGAGCTAAAGTCTTTTGAAATGCGGGCGTTGCAACTTGTGTCCAGGAGTTTTTGCTTAAAAGGGCAAATGGAACGAGGGAAAACTTTCGATAAGGGCGGTGGATCAAAAAATACTGCTGGGTCCTGGGGCGGCAAAAAGCACGCGCAGAAGGGAACCCAAGCTGAATTTCAAAGCGCAGTATAATCTACTGATGATTAAAGACTCAATGTAGTTCAGGGGGTTTTACCAACACTTGGGGGAGTCAAGGATTAAGATCCTTGCGAGCAGGGGCTCGCGGATTGGAGAGAAGGTCTTGGGGGCCGAGTTTAATACGAAATTGAGGGGGGGTGACGGTGTGCCTTATCGGTCAGTTAAGGTCGCAGCAGGGAGTTCAAAAAGAAGGGTTCGTTCGCGGTCTAAGAGGAAATCTCAAGCGGGAAGGCCGTAAGAGGAGGGAAAAACTTGCGATAACCTCATCGTTTAAAGGGGGGGGAGGCAGAAAAAAAAACCTAAACGAGAAAGGCGGAAAAAATAGGGGAAGGCTGAGTTCTCAGAGGGTGGGTCTTAGAACGCGTAGAGTCTATCCACAAAGGGTGACGTAAAAAGGTAAAAAAACGTCTAAAGGGAACAGGGGGGTAACCTAATGCTGCAGGAATGAAAATGATGGGAAACGTCATTGAGGATAATGGGGGAAGAAGACGGCAGCTTGGCCCGTCAGGTAAGCAATTACAACGCGCGTGACTTCTAGTCGTTGTGAAAAAAAAGACTTGGCAGACATGAGGAAGCATAAGGACAAATGTAAAAAAGAACACCACTTTCTACACCGGGCGCGGGACCGACTTAACAAGAGAAACTAGTGATGGTGATGCGTGAGCTTAGACATTGGGAGCCGCGAAAAATACGGGTGGCGATAAGAATTGGAAAAGACAGTCCTTGGGGTTGGGGGCTGAGTTCTCTTTCCTTATCTACCGGGGGAAAGGAGAAGGGGAAGGGTTGAGCTTTCAGGGCCAAGGAAAAGATGGTTGGAGCCAGCAACTCATATGAGCAGTGCTAATATCAATCGGCGGAGGAAGTAAAAAATTTCTAACTGAAGGATCAGGATTGGGTAGATGGGGATCGGTCTTTACTGAAAAGAGGGGGTGTGGGAGCGGCTTCATGGTCCGGAAAATCGGCCGCAATTGGAGATGGAGGGGAGATGAGATTTGCTCACGTTGCGTCGCTCTCTCAAGAGGGACGTGAGGTGGAGAAAAAGGGAAAGACGCCGGTGAGATCAGTTATAGAGGGGGACAGAAAAAAATCTGCGAAAGGGAAGCTGTGACTAAATCAGGAAGAAGCCCGGGAACGTAAACGCCGGAGCCGAAAACGGTGTGTCGATCTTGGGGTCACCCTCCAAAAAAAAACTGCAACTGCGTCAGAACGTGAAATTTCTGACGCAGGACTCAAGGGAGCATTCTTCCATAGCATTACCGAATCGGCTCGACCTTCAGAAACAGCAGCGTCAAGAGGCGCCGTAAAAGGGGGGGGGGGGGGGAAAAATTCTGAAAACATTATGGGCACCTCTAAAAGTTACTCAAAACGGCGCGCAAAAACAAAAAAAACGCCGGAATTGGGAGAAAAAAAGCTGGCATGCACAGGGCACGAGGATTGGTTCTATTTTTACTCAAACAAGAACAGAAAAAACTGGAGGGAAAAGGCGTCGTTACGCCGAAGAGATAAAGGCCGAAGGAAAGACACCGGTTATTTACGGGGGGGAGAAGGAAAAGTCTGAATGGGTCTGGAAGAGAACTTCTGGGGAATAGGGAAACGATGAGAAGAGAAAACCAGGGTAGCCGCTGTTCAAAGGGGAGTTAATGAAAACGATGCAGAAGCGCGGAAGGGGGGGGAGGAATGGGCGGAAAAAGGGGAAACACTGTACTCACACTTGCAAGCAATGTCGAGAAAGGGGGGGGAGTTTGCAAATCAGTATCAAAGATCGGAAGAAATCCTGAGAAAGAGAGACTCGTGGGCTCCACAGGGGAATGTGGTCTGTCGGACGCTGGAGCAAAACGATATTGGTATTCTAGCGACAGTCGGTCGTGCGTGACACAGGGGGCGAAAAAAAAGAGGTGCCAACGCCGGTTGACGGGGGGAGATTCGTGATCAGGGAATTATGACGACCAAGTTGTTCCGAGAGGAAAAAGAATTCGCAAACAGACTCTGGAGCCAGCAAAGGGGGGGGGAAATAACAATGCAACCATGCCAGGACACTGAGAAAACTGTGCGGACGGAATTCAAATACATGAAAGAGTTTCCACGTCTACGGGCTGAGGAAATCGAGAAATGAAGATCAACCTGATGTCGCGCTACTACGGCAAGAAGAAGCTGGAGATGGGGAACGCAGG
>Ga0179593_1369402_pt1 | contig 23630 bp, 36 predicted proteins | sample CZODoug2_1_08_16_FD_185931 | JGI IMG/M metagenome (GOLD analysis project Ga0179593, IMG submission 185931) | Vadose zone soil fungal communities from Angelo Coast Range Reserve, California, USA - CZODoug2_1_08_16fungal (PacBio error correction) | ecosystem: Environmental > Terrestrial > Soil >...
AACTGGAGATCCCAAAAGGAAACTGAAATGTTACAGCCGCAAAAGAACGAGCGATTTTACGGTGGTGCCCACCGAAGGGGCGAAGGAAAGGGGCGGCCCGATTCCAAACGAAAAAAAAAAAGTCAGGAGGAGGGAAGTTCTCAAGAAAAGAAAAAGGGGCACGAGGTGATGGCAAAATGACGGAAAAAGGGGGGGAAGGGGGGTGGGCCCCCCTGAAGGCGGCCAAATGGGGTTGTAAACCAAGTTGAGCCAAGACTCTCATCGCGCGACAAGAAAAGAAGCATGGCTGGGTTGGACGCGTTGTGGTCCCTTCAAAAAAAAAAAACCGCCGGCAACCTTTTGCACGCAAACTCCAGTCAGGAAAGAGGATAGGGGGTACACAAAGAAGGAAAAAGTGAAAAAAGGGGAATTGAACCGCTTCCGGTGGAAGGACTGCGGCAAAAAATCCTTCCATTGAAGGAAAAACATGGAAAAAAAAGCCAGTCAGCCGTTTTCGATCTGACACAAAAAGAAACCGGCCCAAAACACATGGCACGCGAGTCTTGCAGAAAGGGTTGAGGAAAGACGGGGGAACGGCCAGCCCGACAGGGGAAAAACCGAGGGGCCCAAAAACCACGAAGAGACCTCCGACAACAAAGATCGGGGGGGTTGTTGTATTGTGGCAACACAGGAGGACAAAAAAAGAGAACCATGCCAAAGAAGAGGATCAATCCAGGGGGGGGGGGGGGGGGGAAAGTAGGCCTGATCCGTCGCATGGGAACAATGGTCGATCCAAAAACCAAACGGATTTGCGGTCAGGCCCCCGCCGAAAAAACAAGGGAATAAGGCTAGAGCAGGGGAGCCCAAAAACACCCGTCCCAGGAACGACGATAGGGCCTGGGCTGTGCTGCAAATCATGGGGGGAAAAAGTTTTCTGAGCAGTAAAGGAGGGGAACAGAACCGCAACTGGAAAAGCAATCTCAAAAAGGAGGAAGGGGAGTTACTAAGAATCAAAACAGAACAAGGTCCGACGAGCTGACCCGTGAGAGGAACCAGAAAGGTTCGGGAAAGGAGGGGGATAAACGGCTTTAAGCAAAGTCGGAAAGGACGAGCACTGAAAAATGGACGAGCGAGGAAAATGGGGGGGGCGGTTCCAGGATAAGAGGTCAAAAGGGAGCACCAACTAAAGGGGGTATCAAGGGCCGTATAATCCTGGGACGGGGAGGAGTTGGGAAGAACAAAGTCAACAAGGAATTAAATCTGGCCGCCCACGGTGAAGGGAACATTCCAGCCGAAATACGGGGAATTTTCCGATCTACTCGGGGGGATTCAGAAATGTCTTCTGAAAGCTTTCAGCCGCGTTTTCCATTCACTAACCTCTCCTAGAGGGGATACAGGGTAAAAAACAACCTGGGGACAAAGAGGAAAAACTTAAAAAAAAAAAAAAAAAAAATAAAACGATCTGCCGTCAATCTTTAAAAACCGGCGCAAGAGGGGGGGCAGGGACAGAGTCCAAGGTGGAACCCTGCAAAGCACTATTGGGGGGAACAGAAAAATCCGGGCTCCAAATTGTTGGCGGATAAAACCGCTTTTTGCTGGGGGGAGAATGGGGGCCCATATTGGGGGGGGCAATCCATACCGTGGCGGCGAGAGGCAAAGGCGGGAAGACTGGAGAGATTGGGGGCTCGGCAAAGGGAGGTGGACCCAAATCTGAAGGTCCCCGGGTCCCAATGAACAAGGGCAGGGGGGCCGGGGGAAAAGGCAAAAACGCGTCCCGGTAAGGCCAATGGGGGGGGAGAAGTTGTCGCACTCGGAGGGAAAACACAAGCAGGCGCTGTGTTCGGAAAGATCAGGGGGGGGTCGACGAACAAGAGCCGGAAACGAAAAAAAAAGGGGGAGAAGGTTCCCTCATTTTTAGGCATCGGAGAGCGGTGTCAAGGGGCGGGGGGAACCTCGAAACCCAGCCCACTTAAACTAAAATAAAACCGAAAACACTCGAAGCTGGGGTTTTGGGAAAAAGGGTGGGGTTGTTTTTTTTGTGAATTGAAACACGAGAAAAAAATCGAATGGAAAGAAAAAAAGAAGAGTAAAGCCGATTTTCAACAGCCCGACCCGGCTGACCGGGGGACACTATCACTAAACAAAGGAACAACCATCGGTCAAGGAAGCAGGAAAAGATCTCGGAGAGTCAAGAACCGACGGCATAGGCTAAGCAACAAAAAAGAAGATCGAAAAGGCGCAGACACATGAGCCCGACCGAAAGATGGGACGGTCAGCTTCTGGACTGGAGCAAGAAAAAACGCCGTTCAGGCAAGTTAAGACTCCGACGACCCTCCCCCTGAAAAAGGGAACAATTCAAGACAAATCAGAGAAGGGCAATAACGCGCCTACGGGAAAGAAGGCCAGGGAACGAAGACCCGAACTGACAACCTGGTCTACACATCTACGAAGGAGGAGAAGGTGCATAACAACGGGGGGATCCCAAAAAAGAAAAGCCTGAAAACAAGGCTTGCGAAGGTAAACCTCAAAAAGAAAAGGAACGACACCTTCGAAACAGGGGAAGACCGAAAGATGAAGATCCAAGAAACTAAAAGGACCAAAAACGCACACCTGCAGGAGGAACCACCACGAAAATGGGTGTAAAAACGCACTCAAGAAAGGTGAGGGGCCAAGGAGGTCTTCAGGTCACCTCCAAAGGGGAAGCGGACCGCCAAAAACAAGGAAAACGACTTCAGAATGTGATAACGGGGGAAACTTGGTGGAAAAAGGGAGGGACATCACTATAGGTGGGAAATTTTCACTATATATGATAGCGCAGGACATCGCGATCTGGAAGACAGGGCAGCGAAAACAAAAAAAAACAGGACCGTAAGGTTGGGCCCGGGGGAACACAATTGAGGGGCAGAAAAACAAACCAGGTTGCGTTGGGGCCGCAGGGGGGGGTGGGGGGGCCTCCAAAAAGCACAGAGGGTAAATAGACTAATTCTCCGCAGGAAAAGAGGGGAAGGGTGCGTGGCAGGATCAAAAATTTGAAGTCAAAAAAAAAAGAAAACGAACAACAACGAGGAGAGGAAAACTCAAGCGCTCTGCCAAAAAACAGAAGTAGGGAGCTGCCCGGCCAGAAAACGACCTCCTGATAATTTCAGAGAGAAAAAAACAGCGGCGCCAAGACAGTTGTCGAGGGGGGGGGAAAGGGAGGAACGAAACATGGTTTCAGAAAGGAATGCCACAAACTTAGTAGGGAGCATGACAACAGATAAAAGATCCCGAGAGGGGAGAGCTAATCATATGGATGAAACAAAGTAACAAAAAAAAAAAATAGCTGGTTAAAAAGAAGGGGGGAAACAAAGTGGCCGGCGGTCTATTAGGAAGAACTGTTTTTTGAGGATGCAGGGAAACGCCGGCAGGCCCGAAAAAAAAGAGTTGAAAAGTAATCCCAAACAAAAAAGGGAAACTGGTGCCCTCAAAAGGATCTGGGGGGTGTAAGCCTGGCCCTGATGAACGGAAAAAACGAAAAGAGCCTTTATCAATTGACCTCAGAGGGAATATATTTCGGACTTGGCGCAAAAGAGAAATCAGCAGAGGCAGAGAATGTGTAGGGTGGCCCAGGACATTGAAAGGGGACGGGCCCAACGGCAGTCAGGGTTGTTCCTGAAGAAAAAGGACCTTGAGGAAAGAATCTTCGGGGGGAATTGGGAGGGCTGGCGAGGTAAGGTACGAAAGCAGGTTGGGGCGCATGAGATGCCAGCGAAAATATTAACATGAAAAGGGAGGAGGAGGGGGGAAGGGGGGACTCGGATGCTAAAGAACGCCTGGAAGGATTTTCAAGCCGGCGGACAGCAGAGGGCTAAAAAAGGGGGAAAAGAGGAGCCAATCACTCGTCAGAAAGGAGCAGCCGGGGGTAAAGGGAAAAATTTATAGTACCGGCCTGACTTCAAATTCATGATCGACGGTCCTTCGAGCGCAAAGAACGAAGGGTGGGGGGTCTGAGGAGTGCAAAGGAAAGTACAAAAAACATCAGGGGAGCTAAGGCCAACGGGAGAGAGAGGACCCCCCAAGGTCACCTGCGCGTGGGGTTCGAGACAGAAAAACAAAACACCGCCTTCGGGGGAACCTGTAGGCGTCCCGAGGAGTCATCGATAGGGAGGAACCTGGAACACGTAGGTGACAAAACATCAAAACAGAAAAAAATGAATGCTTCGCGACCTGGACCCGGGCCCAACCCCGAAGGGAAAAGGACTCCGTTAGGGGGGGGTCAAGAAAGTAACGGAGGGAAGAAATGAATTGACCAAAAAGGGGGCGGCACTTCGAAAGTGTGGAATCATAAGACAAATCATATGCAAAGAGAAGACAACCAAAAAGGGAGAGCCCGGGCGGAAGACGGGGTCGGGGAAACGCAAGCCACAAGTTGCGAAAAAAAGGGGGCAAAATACATTAAGGAAAAATATGGAAAAGGGAAAAAGGGGACTCTGCAAGTCTACAATTGCCACTGGTTTGCGGCCTGGGTTCAGTGGGGGAAAAAGGGATCCAAGTTGGGGGACTCATCCTCGCTAGAAGCGAGTCTCTCGGGTAAAAGCGATCCCGCATCAGAAGGGTGGGGGAAAGAGGCAAGGCTCCCAGAGCCAATGGGGGGAGCACAAGAGGGTTTAAGGGGGGAAAAAGGGTCAGATAATTTCTCCTGGGGAAAGATAAGGAAGGGGGCTCCAAAAAAAAAGTTCATGCAGAATGTTAAGGGGAACAAAAATCGTCAAAAATGGAATACAGGAATTCACATACAAACGAGAGGGGTTTACTAAGTCCAGAAAAGGGAAGAAAGACAGAAAAACATTGCTAAAAAAGAAAAAGCTAAGCAAATGTCATAAGAGGTTAGCCGTTCTTCAGCCTCCTTGAAGAAACAGACAGCTTACGCGGAAAAGGGTCAAGAAAAGTTGTTAGGAAGAGTGGGGAGAGCCCTCCTGGGAAGAAAGAAATTGAGGGTCGGGGTTTCCAAAAAGGGGGAAAAGAAAAAGGATCACAAGTGCGATTGAAGCTAAGAGGTCGAAATTATTGTCTTTGCGGTCACAGAAAACAAAGGGAGTCCCGTTCTCTAAAAGTCCTGCCAGGGGGGAAAGAGGAGGACGGGACGGGGTCTGAGAGGACCAAGGAGTAAAAAGAATAATTCCTAATCTGAGTGAATAGAGATCAAAGATTTTGGGAAGAGAGGGGGGAGAAATGGGCAAAAAATGAAACCTGGGCCAAGAAAAAGCTATACTTGGTCCGGATCTTTTCAAGGGTGTTTTGGAAAACCGGGAGGTTCTTGACTGATGGGCAGAACCGGCTAGAAACCGGTAGGAAGAGGGCTCATGTCGCGGGGGAAGGGAGGTGTGGGAGAGAAAGGGGGACCATCGGGTTGGAAAGTTGGTGTGAGAATGACGTGGTTTGGAAAAAAAAAACGCGCAAAGGGACTGGTCGATGTGGGACTCGACGTAGTTGAAATGGAGGATATGAAGAAAAAAGGGGAGCCAAAGGGTTGGAAAGATGCCTGGGGGGGAGGCGAAAAAACACTAAACGCATGGGGGGGGGGGGAAAGGGGGGGAAACGGGGATCGGAGACGCCGAGACAAGGGGGGTGCAAGAGAGACCATGGAAGTCCAGCCACAAAGAAACAGAAACATCGGACGTCGGGGTGGAGAGCCCCGCGTGGTCCTGGGTAAACGGAGGAGGTAGTCTTGATGGAACCCTTTGACGGGGGGAAAGGCCAGGGGAACCTTGTTTTTCGTGAAGGCTAATAGGGAAAACGGACGAAAAGATAAAAGTTCGCTCGCGGACGTGGAGGAACACATCATGATTCTCAAAAAAAAAAAGGGGGGGAGGAAGGAAGAGAGATCAATCAAAAACCAGAAAATACGTTCACTGACATCAACCCCAAAAACAGAGAGAAGAGGAAAGGGGGTAGCAGGTAGAAAGGGGGGGTGAACCACGGAACCAGAAGGAAAATACCAAGTTGGGGGGCCGGGTGGGGGAAGGAAGAAAAAGTGAAGAAGACCCGCCACCCGCCAATGCAACTCCCCACCTACCGTAGAAGGTGTCAAAAGGAAAGCCGCGGAGGAGGGGGATGGGAGAGCGTTGGCAGATGTTGGGGGGTACCCAGTTTTGGGAAAATCTATCGTCTCTCAACCGGGAAACATCCTTGGGAGGGGGAGGGAAGGGGTCAAGGAACGACCAATCCGCCTATACACCTTTTGAAAATACATACAAAAAATACGTCGACAACAGGGAACCGCGGACGCCAGAGGCCAACCTTGCCGAACGGGGGAAAGGGGAAAAATTCCCTTCTAACGACCAACCAGGGAGACCGAAAAAGAAATCATCCCCAGGGTTCGATCTGAAAAAACCGAACCCCCCCCCCCCCCACCCCCCCCAAAAACCAAAGGGCCGAGCATTAACTCTGCGTCAAGACAAGAGGTTTAATTCTCGCCCGGTGGTGACTAAGAAAACAAAAAACCCAGGAATAAAGCAGGCAAAAAACAACAAGAGCAAGAGGACAAAGATCGATGGATTTTGGCAGGAAAAAAATCGAACACTCACTTCACTAGTCACCAAAAAGAAAAAGGGAGATGGAATGGGTACGGAAGGAGATGAAATGCGGGATGGAAACGCCTGGGGGCACATAGAACCGAATAACCTAAAAAAAAATCGCACGTTGGTGTGACCAAAAAGGCGAAAATTGCGACGCAAAGGATATCCTTGGTAATAGAAGATTGGGGGGGAAAACCCGAAAAAGCCAAGAAGACCTTCTAGATTGAGAGGGCTGTGTTTATAATTTGGCCTGTGTTGGCAGGGGAAGCTCTTCAACTAAGCAATCAAATCGTGAAAAAGTTGGACATCCCGATCGGAGAAGACGTGCACCGAGCCCCGGATTGTTATTCACGGGAAGTAAGGAGGAGATGACAGGAAGAAAAGTAAAAAAAAGCTTCTTTAAATCGAAAGAGGGGGGTGACCTTGGAGGAGTCAAGGACAAAAAAGGGGGGGGAACTGTTTTTGTCTAAAGAGACTCACAACGGCGGGAGTCAACCCTACTAGTTGGAGAAATTTCACGGAGGAGGGGGGAAGACCTGTCTCCGTTCCCAGGGAAAAAATGGAACATGGAACATGAAGAACTGCACCATTGGACTGGGTGGAAAAAAACGTGGTATAAAAAAACCCGCGATCAAAACTGTGATTGTCACAATCGAGGAAAAAACCTAAGGTTCCTTAAAGAAAAAGGGTAGTCTAAAGGTGGGCGAGAACCCCGAACAGGCCAGAAAACGCCTCAAAAGGCGGTATCAAGCGACCCAACGTGAGAGAGGTGGAGCTTTAATGGAAAAAAGATACCCCCCCCTGCGTGTAAAGGAAAAAGCTTGCAAACTACAAAGTTCAGGACAACAAGGGGGCGAGGTGCTAATCTGCCTATTAGAAAAAGGCTTGGGGGGGCGCCAACCCTTGAAAATAGCCGAGAAGCGTTGGGAGACAAAAAAAAGGTGTTTTTCGACTCGCAAGGGGGAAGGGGGGGGGTATGTCCTCAAGTCTCAAAAAAAAAATAGCCATGGCACTCCCATACCAGCGGCGGTTCGGTCAAACCTCAGGTCAGGCTATTCAATAAGGAGTAGGCGAAACTGTGCCGAAGAGGGTCCCCGAAGGCGTGGGAAAAGGAACAGGGGTTCCCTTCTCTGAAAGGCAGTGGGCAGGAGAAAAAAAAGAAGGTCTTCATTTGGGGGGGTGCCCCATTGACAAGGGAGCCAAGAACAGGGTAAGCGGGCAGGGGTTTGGACTTATTGGAAGAAGGAATGGGAAACTACCAGAAGCCACAGCCGAAGGATAAACAGAGGGGCACGGACTGTTCAAACAAACTCTTTCAGGAGGGCAAAAAACGGGGGGGGGAGGTTGGGGGAACTTTTGCAAAAACCCTCGAATCCACAGAAGAGAGCACGCAAACTGCAAAAGCGGGGGAGGAGGGGGGGTTTGGTGGGGAAAAAAAAGGGGGGGGGACGCCTTTCCACGACCCGAAACTCATGTCCTCGGAGTCGAAGGGGAAATTAAGCCTCGCCCTGGCTTGGAAAAAAAAGTTCAGGAACAAAGAAACAAAAAGAGAAAGGGCCAGAGGCCGGAACGGGTCCTGGGGAAGACTCTCGGGAGAAAGGACTGGAATTCCGCGGTCAAGGGGACAAAAAAGAAGTCGAAGCGCCGTTCGCGTGACAAGCGTCATGGACAAGGGGTAGCGTTTGCCGAATGGGGGAAAAAAACAATCGAGGAGCCTAAATGCTCAAGGCCAGCCGAAAAAAGAACCCGGCCAAAGGGAAGAAAAAACCAAACAGTAACAGGGGAGACAGACGAAGGAAACCGCCTCGGACCCAAAAGACGAAAGCCCGTCTTTTCAATGACTGGTCGAACACGACTTTCTAAGACGCAAACTCTGCGGAGGAAGAGGGAAAGTAAAATCCCCCGAAGAAATAGGAACAAAAAAAGACGTTTATTCGAGTTGCACAAAGCACGCCGTGGAAGGAGTGGGGGCGTAGAAAATGAAAAACTGACTAAAACTCGACAAAAAGTCAGGGAGGGGCCAAACAGGGCGAACATGGTTTAAAAGGTCGTATCCGTCGCAGGGCTACAGGAATCGCCCTCAAGAACGAAGGAAGGAAGGGGCATAGAGCCTTGACTTGGGTGTGGGCATCAGACTTATTTTTGCACGAATTGTCCCAGAAGAACGAGAAGGCATCTGCAACGGATCTGTTAGCGGGCACTAACCACTTATTGGGAGGAAAAAAGGAAAATGTCCAGAAACTGGGTCTGGCGCAGCTACCAAACCAAGGGGAGGGGCCTGCCGGTGGTTTTTTGAGTTGTGGGCAGAAGAAAAAAAAAAAAAGGATCAAAGGAAAATGAAGTGAGGCCTGGGCCCCGCAGAAAGATTTTTTGGGGGTCAAAATAGATGAGAGGCATCAACACCCAAAGGGGGGAGGAAAAAAAAAAAAGAGATCGTAATCTTCTAAAAAGAAAAGATCTAGGATTTCCACTTGCGGAATTCAAATACCGCCCCGAAAATAAGGTTTACGCGAGTAACAGCAAAACAAGGAAAGGAAAAAAAAGTGGCATTTTGTCTCTTGAAATTGCAGCGATAGGGGGGGGCCGCCATCAGCGGCATAAAAAGAGAAAGTAACAGATCCGCTGCCAGAAAAGAGGGGGGGCAGATAAGTTTAACAAAGTAAAAATAGCGGGTGGGGGCCTCGTTTTTCCAAAGGCCGGCCACAGCCAAAAAAGGAAGGGGGCGGTCTAGTTGGAGGTTAAGGAAAGGAGAAAACGCTGTCTGGGCGAGGTTGGGGATCCAAAAAAGGGTTCCAAAGGGGGGTCCACACCGCCGCAGGGTGGAGAGGTACATGCATGGCATCCTCGAATCCCGCGGATGAAGGGGACTGGGTAACTCAATAAGAAAAAACATTCCTGCCAGCGAGATTTGGAAAGGGGTCTGGGGGTAAAGGTTCCAAACTCGGAATAAAGCAAAAGAAAGAGGCCCGTAACGGTTATGAAAAACATTAGGGATCGTCGGCGAAAACGAGGGGGAAAGCTCTGGGATGTCCGGATAGGAAAGCAGGGTGAATGGGAGCAAAGGAGAGTCGTCACGAAGACCAAAAGGTTTTGTATACATAGCCTAAACAATTAAAAAAAAAGGACTCTGAGGAAGGGGGAAACTAAAGGGAAAACCTCAGTAGTCTAACGCCGCTTGAAAGAGAGCTTGGGAGTCGAGGGACGTCCCGGGATGTCACAAGGGCGGGGTCGGGCTCTAAACTGAAAAAAAAACTATGCTCGCAACTCCCGAAAGGGTAGAAGTCTGGGGCAAACTTACAGCAAAAGGTTTAGAGCGTCCCGCCTTCAAAAATTCGTAAACATCAAAAAAGGGGGGTTTTCTTGGAGGAAAAGAAAGGCACAAAACACGGGCCGGCTGAGAGAGCTGGTGGCTCAAGTGGTTTCTAGGGGGTGCAACGAAAAGACCAACCACTCCTCTAATTTGCAAGGGGGCAAAAAACAGGCGCAAGGAGGGAAGGGGTCAGGGGCTAAGGTCTTAACTGGGGGAGTCTAACAAAACAGAGAACCCAAAAGGGGAAGAAGAGCGGCGACAGTGGTCAAAGTTGGCCGGAAAGAACCAGAAAAGAGGACCTGGTCGACGTTCATAGGGAGTGAAGACAAGGACGCATGAAACCCGAAGGAGCAATCGGCCACACCCGAAGAAACAGATCCAAACATAGGAATTTGCAAAACACAAAAGAAAAAGGTGGGGAACCGCACAGTTATAGAAGAAAGATGGGAAAAGCATACCACGCAAGCCAAAAGGACGGGCGAAAGACAACCTTGGAGCCCTAGTCTCGGGAAAGGAGGGGAAAAGGGAACTGTTGGAAGGAAAAAAAGGGATACGCCAGCTTGTGCGCCGGGGGAGGGGGGGGTTGAAACCAAAGATTGGGTACTCAGCAGAAAGTAAAGAATTGTAGGTCCGAAAAAAGGGGGGGTGGGGGGAAGGTCTCCCTCCCATCTTGAGAAGGGGGACGCGGGCAAGACGAAAAAAATCCACAAAGACAAAAAGGGCGGGGGAGAGGTTTGGGGGGGTTAGAATGCTGAGAAGGGGAGGATACTGTTAAAAAAGTAATTAAAAAGAAAAAGGAAAGTGAAATTTCATAATTGGGAAATTATGAAGCAACAGGGAGAGACCAATTCCTTCAACACGGAAAAACTCGCAGGGAAGAGAAAAACCGCAGAGCCAAGCCGGAACAGAGGGAAAAAGAGAACTGGCGCCAGGGGGCAGAAGGTCAAGCACGCCTCGAAGGAAGGAATCGGGCTCAAAAGGGGACAAGCGTCGAAGTTGAGAGCGTATGAAGTGTCAAGGAAAACCTAGGAGGGGGATGGCAGCTGCCGCTCCACTAAAAAAAGAAACCTTTTCGGGAATGGGAGAGGAGCGGAGGCAATCGCGAAAAGAGGGGAAAGGTTCGCCTTGCACAAAAAAAGAAGAACCAACTAAGGGCGCCGACCGGGCGGAAGGGAAGAAAAAAACGAGGTTGCGGGGGTTTTGGGAGAGGGGGAGGCCAGGACGTGACCATACCGGTTCACAAAGAAAAAAGGGAAGCCAGAAAAATGATCCACAGATTGCGCGAGAGTAGGGGAGTGGGAGAGGGGGCCAAATAAGAAATCTGCCGGAGTCTGCTGAAATTGGGGGCCCAGTGTTGATATCCTGGTGGGGCGAGGAAGGGACCTCAAACAGGGAAAGATGGAGAACGACAAAACGCAGAGTCTCAGATGGAGGGGGGGGGGGTCACAGATCGAGCTGATGGAAAGAGGTGGGCTAAAGGGGGGGTGTCGAGAAAGGACCGGGAAATGTGGTGCACAAGCCAGCACCAAAGCAGGATCCGGTGTGAAAAAGGGAACAGGGGGGGGGCCGCGACTTAGTGTAAATGAAAAGTGGAGTGCCAAAGTGAAAGCGGATGGGGACAAAAGGAATGAGGCTGGGTCCCGCACGATCCGCGAAATCAAAGGACACCGTGGCCTCATGAGAAAATATAAAACCCTCTCCGCGTCCCAGAGAAAATCACGGGGAAGAAAGTAGTGGGGGGGAAGTGCACCGCCGGTGTTCTCACAGGGGGTCCAGGAAAAGGTTTGAGGAATCGCAAAAGGTTCACCTTGGTCTGTCGACATAAATCGACGAAATAGGTGAAAACAAACAAAAAAGGGAGGTCAACCAATCGCTCGGAGTGGAGGATGAAGTCAGGAAATACTTCCCAGGAATAATAAAAAAAACAGGGGGAGGGAGAAAGAGAGAGAGAATGTATCAACCCAGGGAATACTTTTTCAAATGCATCCGCCAACTGACAGAAAAAGCTACCTTAGCTTCGAAGGTGTGGGGGGGGGGGGGAAACCAAGAGTAAAGCGGGGCGACGACAAGTCCAGAATGAGAATCAACACAGGAGGTCAAAACCTCCCTCCAAAAGGAGAAAAAGCGGCGGAAAGACCCAACCCCTAAGGGGTGAAACCTGGGCGTCGTGAGGACGCTGCGGAGGGGAGATGAAAGAGGGGTGTTTGGGAAACCCCTGAAAAGAAAAGTATCGAAGTCAATCCTCAAAGGGGAAGAAGAGTTAACCTTTTTTTCGCGTGGGTCTAAGAACAAACTGGGGGGGGGCACGAAGGAGAACCGAAAAGAGGGAAAAAGAAATCGGCCACAGTCGACGGAGGACTTACGCGGTGTGAGTGCCCCGTGAGGTGCTGGATCGGCAGTTATCAGGGGAAAGAAAACCCATGGCCATATGAAGAGAGGAAACAAAACAGCCAAGCCCTCTCCGGTATCAAAAAGGCAGAGGGGGGGGGGGGGACTTCAGGGAACAATACGTGTGGGAGCAAAGGTGGGTTTTGACTTAGCACGAGAAAGGAAAAACAGAAGCATATCCCGACAATATGAGAGGGTGGTTGAAAGGTTGCCCAGGAGAAAAATCGAAAATCCCTCTGGAAATCTGTGGGGAAAAGGGCAATACTTCGCCGATATGAAATTCCGTGAAAGGGGGAAAGCCTGGGTGAGAACCAAGAAACCGCCCCAGCGAGGTGAGTAAGACAGACTGGCGCGCAAGGGGGAAAGGAAGGGGGGGAGATATCAATGTTAAGTCAGAGAAAAGAAAAAAAGTGCAACGGAGCGGACAAGGGACTGGGGTTGATGTTCATTTGCAGGAGAACGCGCGCCAGAAGAAATCCAGAGAGTGAAAGGCCGGGACCTGAACAAAAAGGATTCCAAAAAACAGAGGGTCGACGCGTTGACACAGAAGGTTCCCGGGATCAGGGAAAGATCAACTCTTGGGATCAAAGGGGAGCACCTCCAGCAGAAGGGACTGGGGAGAGACAGCGAGAACGAAAAAAGGGGAATGGTCGATCATCAGGGGGAAGTCACAAACACCCCCAAAAACGAGGGGGGGGGGTATTAAAAGGATAGTCCACATGGGGAAAAAATCGGATTCAAAAGTTCAAAAGGAAAAAAGGCAGGGCGCCAACGGGTGGGAAGCCCAGAAACCTGATCCTTCGGTACCGAACGGGTGGAAAAAACCTTCGCGGAAAAAATGGCTAAAAAAGCTGATGTCCTTGTCGACAGGCGGTCCAATCGCAGCCCGAAGTCAGATGCCAAGGCTCACAGGGGAGAAAAGGACCAAGAACCCACAAGGATACCAAAATGGAGGTGTATGAAAAAGAGGGGAGCACCCCGGGAGGTCAAAAGGTGAGGAGTGAAAAAAAAACCAGACAAACGGCGCAAAATAATGAGGGAAAGAAGGATTGACCTTCCAAAAAAGGTTTCACGCAAAAGGGGGGACCGAGAGAGGGAACACTAAACCGTGGATCGTCAACGCGCCTTTGTGACCGTGAGGAAAAAAAAAAGTGCATGCCCAGATTTTTTGAAACACGGTGCCACAACGACTAACCGGACAGACCGGGAGGGGGGGCGAGGAAAATCCGTGAAGGGGGAGGGGGGGGAGGACTGTAATTCTGTCCGGTGGGTTTAAAAAACGACAGAGCGGTCACAATGTTACAAATAGTAAGTGCTCACAGAAGTGCAAGGACCGAAATGAAAAAAGAAACCCGTTACGGGGGAAAAAAAAACAACATTTTACAATTTGAAAAACCCGGGAAGGGTTGTCCGGAAGGAGCTGGGGAGTACTACCGACCAGGTCGACGACAGATCCTTACTATATAAAAGAAAAGGGGGATCTGTTAACAACCCTACGGGAGGGGGCAGGGGTTGTATGGGGGAAATCGAAAAATAGCCAAAAAAAGAAAATAAGGGAACCCGGTCAGCATGGAAAAAATCGGTGGTTTGTTCATGACACCTACTCAAAACAAAAAAAAAAAAAAGAAGGGTGGTCCTCATAGCAAAGAAGACAGCCGGGAAACCGTTAACGACCGAATCGACCGGCAGGGGGGGGAAAGCCCAAAGGTTGGGGTCAGGGAAAGAACTAGAATTCAAAGAAAAAATGCAAAAAACGGGCGGGCTAGAAAAGACGCCTTGAAGGGAGACTGGACCGACGAGAGGGCAGAAAAAATCACACCACATCCTGAAGGGACAGAGGGACAGGGTTCGGGCCGCGCAACGACACGAAAGATGCCCGGGGGGGGGGACATCTTTACTAAAAGGAAAGACGAAAAAACCTTTTGGGCCGAAGGACTTGCCGACACCAAAGAGGGTAAAAAAAATGAAAAAAGGTAAATTTAAGAAAGGGCCAAAAACCGACCCTTCCCAACCAAACGTCTACGGGGACAGTCAACGGGAATTCAAATGGACAGGGGTAAAGAATAAAACAAACTTACGAGGTCATCATTGCAGTGACAGGGTAAAATGAGCCTGGAACCTATCAATTCAGGGAGAAGCTGGCGAAGGGTGAAAAAAAAATGTTCACGGAGTTCCAGCTGCAACCATAATGAAGGAGAGATGCAGGGCGGAGATGAACAAGCGCTGAAGACAAAAGTGGAAAGAAAGGTCAGAAAAAGGGTTTCCAGGAACACGGCGTCTGAAAGTTTTCCCTAAAAAAAAAAAAAAAAAAGGGAATAGGAAAAGGAAAAGGAGCGAGGACTTGAACCGAGGATCCAAAAAGAATTTTGGGGCGACAATGTAAAAAACTATATATATAGCCAACTCCGGCCATCTTAGGTGTCAGTGACACTTTGGGGGTAGGGGGAGAGAATGGACGGCCAAGGTGCGGTCTGCGAAAAACAAATTAAAAACCTGGGGCCAACTGGAGACCGCCTGTTTTGGGGCAGTCCGCCCACTAAAAAAGAGGGCGTGTACCGCCCCTACCACAAAAAAGATCAAAGGGTTTTCGGCAAGAAAGGGCAGCAGAAAAAAGCTCGCAAAAACAAAAAAACAAACGGAAGAGGAGAGAGAGACTGAGAACACCACTTAAGGGAAAAAAAAATCAAGATGATTGCGGCGCAGGGGAACGGGAGGCGGGGGGCAAACCTCCTTATAAGACCGTCGAAAAAAGACCATGAAAAACACAAAAGGTCATGGGGAAAGAAGAACTAAATGGGAGGGAGGCAAAGTCGGTCCACAACCTAGAAAAAAATAAGGAACTGCAGTATGCTTGAAAAGAACTCTAGGGTGAAGGCAGAAAAAAAAATAAGTGATGAAGCGGGGGATGCACAAAAAAGGACCTGCTACTCAAAAATGACGTAATGAGCTGGTCCAAAAGGGGGGTGGGGCCGGGGAACTGCCTTTATAGAACTCGGGGGAGGCAGAGAAGGTCCAAAAAGGGACCCGTTTGCTCAACCCGGACCGGAGGTGTTTGGAGGGAAGTCTAACTGCATAGAGACAAACAAGGGGGGGGGCAGTATAGGGACCGGCCGGACACGATAGAGTTCACACTGGGCTGGACGGTCGAAGGAAAGTAAAAATAGCAGATTGTCAAGCAGTACAAGGGGACCATTAACAGGGGAAAAAAAAAGAGGGGGCGACAGGGAGTTGTTGTTCGGGGAAGAGCGGGAATGGGCATTCGAGTCAGGTCTGGGGGAATTTTACATGGCGATGTCTTCCGAAAAAAGAAAAAAATTTTTGCGCAATATAGAATCGAAAGAAGAAACCAGAAAAGGAGGATAAGACGGAAAAGAAGGAGAGAAAAAATCCTCCTTTGGGGAAGAAAAGAAGTTGGGCTTTAAAAAAAAAAAGGAAGCGAAGGTAAAAAACTGGTGAAAACGGGGAAGGCCGCTAATAGAAGCCCCAAAAGCGACGCCGGAAGGACGTAAAAGCAGTAGTGATACAACGGAAAAAAAAAAAAAAAGGTAAAACCGTGCGAGACGTGGGAGGGGGAGGGAGAAAGGGGGGGCCGATCGCGGGGGGTCTGAAGGTGCCAAGGGGAAAAGGGAAAAAACAATCTCGCAAAAAAAAAAAAGGAAAAAACCGGATATCTGGGGACCTTCGAGGGGGTGAGAGGGTTGCCGCAACCGGAAAACACCCAGAAGAGGGAGGGTGAAAAGGCGCCCCCGAGGGAAGGGTCAAGGGGGTCTGACTGGAGGTGTCCCCCAAGAAAGTTAACAGGGAGGAAGCACAACAGCCGCCCTAAATCGGAGGAGGACAGTGGGAAAAACGGGGGCCCGGTGCAATAACGGACGAATTTCTCGGGGAGTGCGGTCATGAACTGAAAAGGAATTAGGGGGAACCGCCGGGGCCGGCAACTGCGAAACCAGTTGGCACATAACAGTGAAAGAAAACGGCGAACTTGCCTCTCCAAGGAAAAAGAATTTAGGAAATCACCAATGGAGAGAGGGGAAAGCATTCGGCCCGAAACTAAGAACAAGGGCGGAAAAAAAGTGGGAAAAGGCTCCAGCTTTAAAAAGGTGATCTCCGGTTGACAAGGAAAACAGCTTCTCCATCGCCAGGAATTTTGCGAAAAATAAGAGGGGGGCGCAGCTGGAGAAGCAGACATTGGCACAACCACCGGGGAGAGAAGAAAGCAATAGATACGTGGGAAATGGGAAGCGCGTCCTAAGCCTCAAGAAACAGGAAAAACTGGGGTACTGGTAACTATTTCTTGAAGAAGGAGGAAAAAGGTGGGCAGCAGGGGAAATGCAGAAGGTGAAGAACTTCAACAGGAATATCCGGAAAGGCAGAAGTCTCGTTTGTTTGACGAAAAAACAACGGTCTAAAAAATCTAAACAAATCAGAAAGCAGGGGAGGGAAGGGTAACCTCGGCTCGGGGAAAGACGGTGGGACCTCGGAGAAAGAGCTCTAAAAGGAAACTAAAGGCACAGTTCCAAGATAAAGGGTGAAGGATCGGGAAAGAGGAAAAGGAAGGTGTCCTCAAGAGAATTGCTTAACAGGCCCAGCGCGTCGCAATAAAAAACTGAAATTCATTGCGAAGGGGAGAGGTAATCAATCCACAAACACGAGTTTGGCGGCAAGGGGGTCACCAAAAAAAAGATTCAATCGACCAGGATCCCGGGAAAGAAAAAAAAAAGTTTCCGGCCTTTTACGAGCGAGGGGGGGAGGGTCTGAGGGGGAGAGGGGAAAAGAGGGTTCATAACAGAGCAAGATCGCCATAAGATGGGAATCCCAAAGCATTTGGAAACGACGAGGTTTCGATGTTGCAAAAAAAAATAAAAAAAAACCGGCACAATACTCGATCGGGTCAGAGGGGTGGGGGGGGAACAACACAGGGGATGGGGTTGCGTCAAACCGCAGAACAGGTGAAGTGGACCGCACGAACGACAGCGCTCCAGGAGAAAAACCACCGGACTGGTTTTGTGGCACGAGATGTCCAAAAGAGTGTTGTTTTCTCCAAAAAGGGGTTTCAATGGGGTGCCGGAAGCAAAGACCGGGGGAAGTCCGCAGACGAAACCCAGCTACTTAGGTGGAACTATTCAAGGAAAACCGTCTGAGAAGTGCAAGAAGGTCCGAAAAAAGGTTCGCCGACCAAACTCGAAAAAGATGGGTTTTTTCGCAGGGGAAGCAGCCGGTAGGGCACGACAAGGACAAAACACCCAGAATGACCCCTACTAAAAAAAGGACCGAGGCCACCCAGCCCTTCAAATCAAGGAAAAAAAAAAGGAAGAAAGTGGTGTGGGATTTGGAGGAAGGCAGGGGTCTGGGTGTAGCATTGGGAAAAAAAGGACTGTGCGGTCGGCACAAAGGATAGAGGGGCCGATAATCGGCGGGTAGTTGGACAAAAAACCAAAAGAAAAAGCAGAGGAATGAGAGACCTCGTCTCGGGAAAGAGGGGGGGAGTCAACCAAACCCATGGTGATCTCAAAAAAGTGTACATCTAAGGGGAGAAAAGGGAAAAGAAGAGAGTCCAAGGGGAAGGCACCAGAGAAGGTTTCACTTTCCAGCAAAAGCACCCAATCGAGGACTCACCGTTGGGGGGGGCAAAAACTATAACTATGGAGAACGAAAAACGGGGGACGGAACGGAGACATGAAATAAGAAAACTCGGAAAAGGCTTACAACAGACGCCTAAAGTCACAGAATGAGGGGTGGGAGGACCTGGCTCGGGGGTAAACGGAGACTCAGGGAAAGGAAAGGGGTGGTTTACCCCTTGAAAAACAAGGAAAGATCAAGGGGGAGAAAAAACAGGCCTCCAAAAATCATGCTAGGCACGGAGGGGAGGGTAAAAAGAAAAAACTCGTAAAAGGGGGTTTGAAAAAACAGAGGATCAGGAAAAAAAGAACGGCGATCAAACGACGCGGACGTACAGAAAAAGAAGACTGGTCCTTCGGCCAAAACTCACCGAAGACACCCAGGTTCGAAACCAGAATTGAAACAATCCAGAAGGGGGGGGGAGCCAAAACCCCAAACAAATCAAGGAACCAAGCCAGTAGCACAGAGTGACGACAATAGAAGGGGTTAGAAATATCGAAGTGGGACTGAAACTACCATTAAATATAATTTTCCCAACACAGAGAAGACTCGACAAGATTCAGAAGGGGTGTACCCAGGGGAAAACAAATCGAAAAGCCCTAACGACAGGAAATATGGTAGAAATTATACCGAAAAGGAACTAGGAATTCGTTATTAACGCCGGTCGACCCAGACAGCGCACTTTTGAGGAATCCTACCAGGGAACAAGAAAGATCCTGGAACGAAAAATAAAGGGGTGGGGAAAGGGGAAAGAGTAAGTACCGGCCTGAAATTGCAGGGAAGTGGGGAAGACGAAAGGGTGGTTGTCTGTCATTGTCGAGGCAAAAAGACAAAACGCGGGAAATGCAATCTCCGGGGGGGGGGGAGAAGGGAACGAAGAATCTCAACCACGACGGAAAAGGAACGGTTTTCCAGGGGAGCGAGAAGCTGAAAAAGGGGGGGGTGAAGGCCGGCGGACCCTACCACAGAAGAAACACCTTGAGATAGGAAACCACCGTTGGTTTAATAGAGAAAGGTGGACGAGGTCAAAACCCAAAGATAAGGGGGCATTAGAGAAGGGAAGGAGGGGATTCGTTCAACAAAAGGTAGGGGAACTGCCCATGAAAAGAAGGTGCGGTCAGGGTTGAAGTGAAAAGGAAAAAAGTCCAAAAATGTCTTCCGGACACGTACAAGAGGAAAAAAAAAATCGTGGGGGAAGGTCAAGCCATGGCACAAACTGAAAAAAGCAGTGAGGAGACCCACCAGTTTCCAAAGAAAACCAAAGAAAAACAAAGGGTCTCCGCCTAACCAGGCAGGGAAAAAGGGCGCTTGAATAAGCGCGTCAAAAGGGGATGTGCAAAAAACTCACGGAGAATCTTCGTTGGGAAAGAAACAAAGAAGTCTTCAAACAAAGTGCGGGCGGGTAAAAGAAAAAGGGAGGGCCTTAAAGTGGCATCGCAGCTTTGGGGTCCCTTGGGAGGGAAAGAGGAAAAGCTCCAAAAGGGTCCCCTCGGTACAAGGGGAAATGGGAGGGGCCGCGTAAAGGGAGGAGGGATCTGTTGATTACTGGGGGAAATGGTGGTGACTGCACTGAAAAGGGGGTCCCATTTTTTTCCATGAAGGTTGGTTCTCAAAAAAGGAGGGGAATGGACCGCCAAATAAGGCTTTGCGGGGGGGCCCTGAAAGTGGAAAAAGAGGACGCAGGGGAAACAAACTGGGTATTTGCCGGGACGAAGCGGGGTGGGGGCGGGAGTAAAGGTCAGAACGACATTCAAAAGAACACGGGAAACAACGCTGATGAAAAAAGACTGGTAAATCAAAACACTTCTTCCCATGGTTGGTTAGTTTGTTCCGTGGGAAAGAATCGAACAAAAAGAAAAGAGGGAAATACGAGCAACTCAAGGGGAGCCGATGGTTGGGTTTGGGTGGGCCGGACCTGTACAGAAGAAACAAAAAAGATAATTGAAAGAGGGAGCAACAGGAACAACGCGGAATGAACGGAACTCCAAATCTCCAGGGTCAATAGAAAAAGAACACTAAAGACCTCGGCGAAAGGGATTGGGAGCTATTTGTACCTTCTAAGAGAAAAAAAATCAGATAAACAAGAAGTATGAGGCCCCCCCACCCGCTAAAGCAAGATTTTTAAAATAGTTCAAAAAGTTTTCAAACTCGTACAGAGTCCCTTGCAAGCCACAAGGCGAAGCGTCGGCCTTGGGGTCTAAGCCGATCCTCCTAAAAACGTTTTGTTGGCCACCTGCCGAAAAACCAGCCATTGCCGAACAATGCAACGAACGCGGCATAAGAAACCACATAAGGAACCAACCTAACGGCATACGCGCCAGCAGCCATGTGCTACCTCCTTAAAAAGAAAAGTCTGCTGAGCGAGAAAAACGCCCAAAAGAAAAATAAGCTGGCGGTGTTAAAACATAAAAAAGTGGGTTGGTCCAGCGCAAAAAGAAATCGCGGCAAAGGGATCCAGAATCGAGAAAGGGGACAAACGCACAGAGGAGGGGGAGAGGGCAGTTGGAAGATCAAAGTGGGTTTCCATCCCGCCCTAACCCAGGGGGAAAAAAAAGAAAATCCCCAAACAACATCGGACCTCGAAAAACGAAACTTCCCGTCAACAAGTGGGGAGCGCCGGACCGGTGTGAAATCCCTTTTTAAATCAAGATTATTGCGAAGGGGGAAATATGAATTAGCGTCAAAGACAGGACAGCGGATAGGGAGCGTGACGCATTAGGGGATGTTTGTGAGGAACCGGAAGAGGGAGGAAAAAACATAAAGTGTGAGAAGCCTGCTTCAAAGCATGACAGGGGGAAAAAAAGTCGAAAACCACACATTGGGATTGAAAGGAACTCTTGGGGGGTTTTGGGTTTTCTTTCTAGCCTGAAATTATCAAAAGACGCGGCATGCCAAAGACCTAAAGAGTTTTACGGGGCAAGAGCAAGAGAGGTATCTCCATAAAAACTAGAGGACGGATTATGATAAAAAAGATATATGAAACCGCTTATAACACTAAACTCTAGGGATTTTGGGCGGGATACCGGAACGATGGGGGAGAGTTAAACCAAAGAAAAAACGAGGGCATCAATCAAAGGTGCAATGGGGGGGTTGGAGAATCAAAACACATGTCGGACCCACAATCAGGTATAAATGTAAGAGGATCAGCACCAGCACGAAATATCACGCAAGATAAGCCGCTCTTATCAGAGGAAGTACAAATAAGCCGGGAGTCAATTACAAAAAAGGGCGGGACCCTCATGAGATGTTCCTCGTTTTGGGCGGGAAAAGGCAGGAACCAAAAGTAAAGCTAAAGGCGGACAAAAAAAGGTTGTGGGGCCTCACCGCAAGAGGGCGGGGGCAGATGGAGGGAAAGGGAACTGGCCATCCGATGAAAGACCGTGAAGGAAAGAAAGGGACGAACTAAGACAAGAAAACGAAAGTGTATATGAATTTTTCAAGTCAGCCCAAATAAATCGCAGAGCAGCGCCCTGGGTTGAACGGACAGGGAAAGAGGGTGAGTCGTCTCTTTGGCGGGCCAACAGATTCCATGGATGCAATAGCAGTATTTGAATGTTCAGAGGGAGAGAGGGGTTGTGCTCGGGGCAAAGTTTTGGGGGAGTAAAGAAAAAAAAAGCAATCACGAAGATGACCAGGGCCCAACAGCGGGGAAACTGAAAAAGGGGACGCCTAAGCGTAACTTAGAGAATCTGTTCTGTTAGATGGAAAGGAAACTAAGGGTCATCTCTTCTAGGGGGAGGAAGGAGAGTCGAGCGCCATGGCTAACAAAAAAGGACCCTGAAACGGATGTGGACGGTCCTTTCCACGTCTAACAAAGGGAAAGGAAAATTTAAATCTCGTTGAAAGAGGGACGAGCTCGATGGCACGATGTGTTAGGGGGGGTCCGTCAAGGAAAAAAATAGTCCCGACAGAAAAAAAAAAATGAACTTGCCCTGAGGGAAGAAGCAAGAACTTGGGAGAGTTTGGGAACAAAGCATCGGGGAGGAAGGGGTGAACTCCCTAAAAAGTTATGCATACGCTTCCAACACGATGGGGAAGACAAAAATTAACTCGCGGGAAAAAAGCGCAACCGCAAAAGGAATGTCGTTGGTACAAAATGGGTCAAGGGGGACATCCCTGAGAGAAATTTAGAGGGGAGAAAAAAGGTGAGGGTCATTCCAACTTCTATCATTAACGGTGAAAATTAGGGGGCACAGCAAGTGAAAAAAAAGAAATAACATAAACACAGAAAACTGGCCTCAGCCCTAACCGGAAGAAAAGGTAGAGCCCCGAAAGGGTCTTGGAAAAGGTCAACGGAGGGCAAAAGGGGAAAAAGTGGGACCGATGGGCAAAGAGTGCAGCAATGACATCAGGGAAATACGATTCATCTACTCATGAAAAAGGGGGGGGGTCGCAAATTTTTCACTGTTTTTGAAATGAGGGGTCAGAGAGGAGAGAAGAAGCGCAAAATTTGCGCAGGAGACCGGAGAACGCCAGGGAAAAAAGGTTTGATGGGGGAAAAAAGAGGTAAGCTGGACAGATCCATTTAATGAGAAAGAGAAAATATGAAGAGATAAGGGTCAGCTCCTGACGAATTAAACCATCAGGGATGTAAAGAAAAATTGTTATTAGTGAGAACGCTAACAAACATGGGAGAGAAACTGAAATTCACAACCAGCGGGTGGGTGGAAATGCAAAAAGTTATATCAGAAACCGCGGTCGAGGCCGAGCAAACAACCCATGGTAAAGTAGGGGAACCTCCCGGGCTACAAATCGAGAGACGATCAAAGAGGGCCGGCCACGTTTTCCTTACTAACTTTTGGGGAAAAAAAAAGCTTGTGATGAAATCCCAAAGAGGATCCCTTATTGCTTCTGGATCTTAAAACATCGTCAATGACACAACTTCGGAATTGGCAGCGAAGGCAATCTCGCCGTAAAATGGTTCGGTCAGGTGTCAACAAGGGGAATTTTCTCTACACAGAAAAAAGAGACAAGAGGCTCAGGTCGGCAAGTTACGGGCGAAACTGGAGGGGGTCTCGTATGGGACCAAGTTCCGAAAGATCATAATCGTCAGAAGGTCTCCATATCCTTGTAAAATAATGGGTGCCCGAGAGTGGACAAAAAGTGGAAAAAAATCCAGGGTTTCCAAATAACCAAGAGGATCGGGGAAGGGAACGTGGGGGGGGGGGGGCAAGGGGATATCAGGGTTCGGAGAAATGCAGAAAACGGCGAAGACCTTATTTTCTCTACAAAGACAAATAAAGAACTCATCTAAAAAAAAAAACCAGGGGATGTTTTGGGGGGGGTCAAATCGAAAGGGGGTTGGGGACCCAGGGTGTCGAAAGTAACGGAGTGCCGGAAGAACCGGCAAGGTGAAGAGGAAATTCCGCGTCCTACCCGTGGGCTAGACGTTAGGTTGAACGGAAGCGGGAAAAGGGACGTGCGTGCAAAAGGAACTGGGGGGACGCAAAAAAACGAAAAAGAATGAGGGTTACACACAGGGAAAACGCGAATCACGGAAGAAGCAGGTTCTAAGGTGGACACCCTATGGAAAAAGAAAAAAAAACGAGAACCCATGCATCTTCCTGCTGAAAGACTACAAGGGAAACTCAGGGTGGGAGGGAAAAGAAGAACCGAACTGGTAACCCCGGGGGCGTGTCAAGGTTGTGCGTAAGACGTGCCGGGCAAGAACAGGTGTGGGACGACGGATAATCTCTTATAAGAGGCGAACGCTACAGTGGAAATTCTCTCTTCTTGAGGGAGTTACATTTCACCGGGAGGAATCAAAGGGGGGGAAA
>Ga0179593_1732551_pt1 | contig 23630 bp, 21 predicted proteins | sample CZODoug2_1_08_16_FD_185931 | JGI IMG/M metagenome (GOLD analysis project Ga0179593, IMG submission 185931) | Vadose zone soil fungal communities from Angelo Coast Range Reserve, California, USA - CZODoug2_1_08_16fungal (PacBio error correction) | ecosystem: Environmental > Terrestrial > Soil >...
GGAGTGAAATCGCTGGGACCATGGCCAGAGCCCGTAACGAAAATCGCCATACTAATTTGCATCCGAAATTCCCTGAACCGGCGGTCCGAATCCGAAGGCGAAAGGTCCTCTCCGGGCTCGAGCCATGGCAGGGAAGTTCCTCTGAAATCCCAATCGGGGGGGCTGGGGGAAGTCATCTGGCGAACTATCGAGAGACAGAGCGGAGAATAATTACACGCAGATCTAGCTAGAAAGCAATTGGGGCGAAAAGATCTCAAAAAAGGAGGATTAGGGAGAGATTCGCCCGAACGGAATGCTAAAGATCCACAAGGCTCGAGAGCTTCCGGAGGACTGCAAGAATTACTCGGGCTATTAAGGGCCCGAGGAAAGGATTTCCTTTTGAAAGGAAGGGACATGCCCATTCCCTCTAAAACGGAGGATTAACGCTAAGCTACAGAGGGCGGAAGAAAAAGCCTGGGAAGGGTTCTTGCTCATCTTCTTGAGGCGGAGCTTATCTGGAACACTGTCCGTGGGAAGGAGGAAAAACACCACCCACCCCAGATGGGAGAGGGGGAGAACCGTTCTTACTCTAGGGGGGAGGGGACGCGGCCTCTTTCAGCCAATACGGAAAAAGGTCGGTACGAGGAGGAAGGTCGGAAAAGGACCGTCGACACCGCTTCATCACGTCGGGAAAAGATGGAAATGACGCACAGGGCGGGATCAAAAGGTAGGAGGGTCAAGCGGAACAGCGCTCAGACACCGAGTCTCAAAGCGGTCTCGTAAGCTGCGAACGAAGGAGGGCTCACCTTGGCCAGATGATGAGAGAGACGGATCTGCAGCATGCGCCCGGCCTTTCAGCGGAACCACCGACATGCAGGGAAAAAAAACTCGAGGACAGGAGATGGCGTTCTCCGGACTTGCCTTCGAGGAGCTTTCTCTTGGGGGCAAGGCTTTAATGCGGATCTTCCGAGAATGGGACGTTCTCTAGGCGCGAAGACGGGCAATTCTAGTCGGGGGGCGAGTCGAAGAGAGAAGAGAGATCTGGGAACTGTTGAGGAGGGGGACGATCTTAAGACTGGTCTTATACACTTTAGACTCGACTCGGCCATTCTTTCGAAAAACTATTCTTTTGAAAGAGGAAAAATAAGACTGAGCGGAGAGCCCTCAGCTAGTGCATGCTGGAGTCTAGTCCCTAGAAAGCTCTATCACATCCGGATCGGAATGATCTACCGGCAAATCGGGCGAGACAGCTCTGACAGGGCGTCAACGTCGAATATAGTAGGAAGGGGTATAGGCCCCCAAGAACACCAGTGGGTAGGGGACCTTTTCTCGAAGAAGGAGCGATATGGGTTTGAAAAAGACTCTGGGATTATGATGTCCGGCTAGCAGGCTGAACAAAACAAGGGGGGGTCCGTATGACCCGTCAGGGGGCATCGTAAACCATCCCTTCCGCAGGTTCAGACTTAAAGTTAACACTCCCCTCTCTCATAAAAAGCTGCTCTGCCAGGTGTCACGGGGTACATGGCCCTAGGCCGTTTAAGCGATAACTTGGAGTGACATTCTCGAGGAAGGCCTTTAACTTCGGAAGGGGGAGTTAGACTATCAGCACTCTCATGGAGGGGAAGCTTTCCGGGAAATATCTCAAAAGAAGAAGTTCGAGAGGAACTTGGGTTTTTGAGACATTACCGTGGGGGCCATTCTCCATAGTCAAGTCGGAACTCAAAGAAGAAAAAGAGAAAAAAAAGAGAGAAAAAGAACATCATACTCTGCGAGATATCGTGCAATCCCTCCTCATCTGATGAGGGGAGGGGGGACCTTCGAATTTGGGAATTGAAGGGAGCCCATATATATTTCGTCTCCATCAAAACGGAGCTGGAGTGGGGGGATTGGATCCCCCCGATTTTGAATTGGGGGGGGGAGATTCACAAGGGGATTGGCTTTGAAGAAAAGGCGTTTACGAAAGACTCCCGAGGGAGTAGGGAAAGTAAACTTGGAGGAGGCGACTTCTCAGGAAGAGAGAAGAAACTTCTAATAAAGGAGACGAGTCGCCTCCACCATTCTGCCTAAAAAGCTCCTTCGGAGTAATTCTAGGCGGCCTCTCCAGGTGGAAAGGACTCCTAGTGAAGGAATTCTGCTTTTAATTTTAAAAAAAGAATGCTATCGGCTAAACTCAACACAAAGGGGGGGGGGGGAAGATAAAGAAGGACTTCCCGCAGAAGAATAACTGGTGAAGAGGAGCTCTTTTCAGCCTGCGAGGCTCTGTCTACGACGCGAGGCATGGGGGAGGGAGGCCTGAAGTCAAGAGTTATTGATGCTAAGAACTCCCTAGGGAGGGGTCGCTTAAGAAAGGAAGAAACTAAACGGGAAAATCATCACGAACATCTTCTTAAGGGTAGCGAGCGTGCTAAGGAGACAATCCCCGAGAAACAAAGAAGGGAAAAAAGGGGACCGGAGGAACTCAAACAAAGCAGGGTGGAAGGGAAAGCCGGGAGAGCGGGCGAGGGAAAAAAGACCTTTCCTCAAAGGTCTTTGTGCCGAAAGGATCTTCACTAGAAGGGGGAGTTGCGGGGCAATTATTCTCGAGGCTTCTTTCTTCGAGCGTCCTGGCTTGTGCCGATTTAATGACGAGGGTCTCCTTCCAGACGGAAAACCTTAAAAAGAACCCGCCAGTCGCAAAGGGGGAAAGAACTTACTAGGGATAGTTTCTCTAAACCTCTTGGGGGGGTGTTTGTGTGGGGGGCTTCCTACTCGTCTTCTCTTAAATCCTTATCGCAAAAAATAAAGGCTTGAGAACATCCTCTTGCGACACGGAGAGCTAAGAATCAACTTGACTTGTCCCCTTGACCCTCTCGAAGACAGCCAAATGCTCTGAGGATGGGAAGTTATTGCTCACTCTGCCACTTTTGATAAACTAGCTCTCGGACCCCGGGAAAATCCTGATCACCCGAAGCGGGGGTTCAAAGGAAAAGCAGTAAACAGCATCATCCCGAAGCAAGACGACAGCACGCTCATCTCGACACGGAAGAGCCCATGAACAAGTGCAAGACCATCGAGACGGTCGGGACGACGTGAAGCGTCTGGTGTAATGGAGCACAATTGTGAGGTAGGGTACAGGAAAAGTCACAATACGCGATCTCCGCCCCAGCCGGAAGAGCGAAAAAAGGGGACGCAATAGGGGAGGCAGGGAGCTGGGCGTCAAGCATCTAAGGATTCAATAAACTTACAAGCTGGCGGAAGCGAAGAAGATCGACACGGGGACGTAAGTAACTAAAAGAGTGAGAGGGGCTAGACATCTACAGGGATCACGCTACGCTATTCGACATTCCTCTCTCTGGAGAGAAAGATGACTAGTCCGGTCCTTAGAAACGGCCAGAGACGCCGGCAAGGACCCAGATTCTCGCCAGTTAAAGGAAAAACAGGGAAGTCCCCGAGGAAAAGACTCGGAGAGGAGGGCATTCCGGAGCAGAATTGCTCCAGGGAAATTGGGCGTGGTATAAAGGAGATTTGGAGACCGGAGGCCGGTGGAGCAAACGGAATGAGGGGGGTTGTCAGACCGTGGTCAGATGAGGGGCCAATTGAGTCCATAATGAAGAAAGAGGAAAGAAAGAAGGGGGGGGGGGCCTCTAGAAGTTTTTCTTCAATTAAGAGGTACGAAGCATAACGGAAAAAACTAATGGGGAACGTAGGTCTGGGAATGGCCTTGAAAGGGATAGGGAAAACTTGGCTTTGGTGGAAGAACTTGTTTAGGAGGAATCCCTTAGACCGAATAAAAAAACTGAGGGGGCGTCTGGGGGGCTGCCTCCGAAAGTCCTTTCCCGAGAATTCCAGAAGAAAAGGAGGAGATCAGCATTGCTGGAAAAAGAGAGGCTCTCCAAAATGTTATTTTTTTTCAAAGCGGGGAGGTGGACAGGATAAGTACTGGGCCCTAGAAGGGTCCTCTCCGGCCTCCGGGGAGCAGCTATAGCACGGAGCTTGGGACTGCAGCTGGGGTTTCGTCACTTTCCACAGGCTTATAGTCTGGGAACGGTGTCGTGCTGTGTTTCAGCTGAAGGAGGGTGCTAGTAAGCGGCAGCGACTGGAGGTACCGATGCTCCTTTCCGCTTCTTGGCTTTCCCAATAGGCGAAGCTCGTCAGCGGTCAAGCGTGAGAATAGGAAGAAGTCAGAGCGATAATTACTAAGGAAGCTAATCATCGGGGGAGAGACGAAGGCTAATTCCGAAAAATTTAATCTCTCTCAACAAAAATTGAACCTTAGAGAGCCCAGGCCATGCGACTAAAGAATCTTGCAGGCGCCGATCGGATCGCTTAACTGAGAGATCTGCAGGGAAAGGCAAGGGTCATGAGCGCGAGAACTAGATGGTGGAACAGAAAAGAGGGCTCGGAGGAGTCTCTCCTTGCTTACAGTCATAAGGGCAAAGATTTAGAATGGGGCGCAAAACTCTTCGGAATGGTCTAGGGAGGGGGGGCTAAGAAAAGGGAAGAGGGAAAAAAAAACTATGGGGGCAAGCAAAAAAGCGCACAGAAAAATTCGGGAGATTCTGAAAGAGCTCTCATTGAGGACGTTTCTTTAACTTGAAATGTGGCTTTCTTCATCGGGAAGTGCGGGACTAAACGGAATACTCAGAAGGTCCCCCCCAAAAGTTGGGGAACCAAGTACATCGGGGGGGGGGTTGTCGGTAGTTCTCTAAGAAAAGGAAGCAAAAGGAGGGAACTCCATTTAGTTTCACTATTGTAAGCATTCCGGGAAGCCCTCGAAGACCCAAAAACCGGAGTTCTAAAAGAGCTATGAGATGCAGGATCGAGGGTCTACCGGACCACTTCCTTCAAAGTAAATTCCCTAAATAAAGAGGTCTAAAAGTCCGTAACAACTTGCTTACCCAAGGAGTATAACGACTCTATGGAAATAAGACAGGGGCAGGACTTGGAAGCCTCTAATTTCTTGGAGGGGATCGGCCTGGGACGATTCTGGGCTGTGGGAAGGTCTTCTCTTGGGGGGTACACGCTTTAAGGGGCGTTCCAGTCCTGAGGGAATTTCTCTCAGCCTCTATCTCTCGGGTAGATCATGGCTGCTAAGGCTGCGGATCTCTCTACTATGTCACTCGTGATGCTTGGGTATAGAGTACTGCTGTGTCGAGAGAGGAAACTTTCTCGCTCGCACCCTCAGGAGGCCCGTGGGGGGTTGTGGCTGACCTCTGTTTTCTTATTGCACTTCGGATGAGAAAACTCCATGAAAATCTGCGTTGAAAGCATGACAGGTTCAGCTGGGAGGATTAAAGATCCTCTCGCTAAGGAGGATTTTCTGAGGAAGGGAATGAGGGAAAATCACTTAGCTATAGAATCGGAAATACTCGTTCAGGAGGCTACCGTCTGGTGTTTCGAGGGAAGGGGAGTCTCTTAGGGGATGGGGGATCTCGGATGTCGCTGATGGGGGTATAAAAGGGCGTGGGAAGTCGGAACGATTTATGATTCTGGCCTTGGAGCAGGCAACTGGGAGCGGCAGCAGATTTGAGGTGAAGGGATGACGACCTTCCATGCCCACTCCTGTACTCGGGTGCGCGGAAGTTCAAGGAAAATGCATAGGGCTCCATGAATTGAGGACTCAAAATGAATTAAAAATCTCGTTCTTGCAGACTATGTAGGAAGGTTTCCTCTCTAAACTTTTGAAAGATTTGCTAAAGCAGGTAAAGAAAAAAACCTCCGAAGAAGCCTCACGCTCACCAGGGTCATCTTTCGAGCAATAGAAAAAAAGATCTAAGGGAATGAAAAGAGGGGTTCGGGGGAACCTTTACCTGTCTTATCTCCATACGACTCTCCGAAGCACGAAGAAGAGCGAGAGGATCTCGGTGCTCCCAAAAACCTCAGCTATCGGGGGAATATCGGTCCCGTAAAGGAAACATTTCAAAGCAGAAAGGCCTTAGAAAGCTCTTACACCCGGCGGAGGGGTCTGGTCGAAATCAAGGTGTTGAAGGGAGGGGCGACGAGCGTGGAGGACCCTCCCTGACGGACGTAAAAGATCTACTCCCCGCAAATGGGGCGATGAGTTGTGATAGGCGAAAAAGATACAAGGGGAAGGGATTCTCCTCATAGGGACGATTCCCTCCAACGTGTCGTACTCCCAAGAAGATGCCAAGAAAGAGGACTGAAGGAAGCTCCAGAAGGAAACCCGACAAGCTTTCCTTTATAGAAGGCTTTAAGTTTCCAAAAATAGCTCAAAAACGGGGAAGAGAGGATATGTTTTTAACAAGGAAATCCGACGTCTCAATACTCTGCGTTCTCGGGAAGGCGCGGCGCTGGGGGGCAGGCCTGGAAAGGGAAGGCGCCGGGATGGAGAGGAAGGATGGAGCGAACTTCCAGGGGTCGCGCGGAGAGGGTGGGGAAACTCAGGGGGGAGAACCTCGAGGAAAGGAGATTGGGATCATAGCTGATCGTCCTCCAGGGGGAGAAACCTGGGAGCCACAAAAAACCATACTTGTGAGAAAGGTCTACCATAAACGGAAGAATCTCAGGGAAGGATCTGGGACGCCTAGGCAGGAGGGGAGCACCTGAAAGATTTTGGATAGGGGAGCCTTACCTCTAGGGAAGAGATTATAATGGCTGTTTACAAAAATTAGAAGAGGAAAAGTTGAAAAAGAGGAAGGGGTCTTTTGTCTGGGGGCTTGTCGCGGAAGTCTGTGAAGACACAAAACCGAGGAGGAGGAAGGGAGGGTTCGGACTCTTTCAGGCTTCTGGGAGCTACGAAGGCGAGGGGGATGCTCTGAGAGCGGCCGCAAGGAGACGCAAGGGGAGGGTGGCAGGGGAAGCTGAAAGGGGAGCCCCGGGGATATCACTTTCTTTAACCGGAAAGGAATCTGGGGGAGTCAAGAATGGTGGGGGGGGAAAATTTATTTCGCCAAATTCGACGGGTTCTTCAAAGGAGACTTGGGAAGGGCTTGAATCACCCCCTCAACAGAGGGGGCAGAGGAGGGGATTCCAGAAAGGGGGTAGAATGCATCTAAAAAGGGATGACTCTCCAAGGAACCTAACCCTAAAGCAGACATCAGAATAGGAAAAGAAGAGACTTCCCAAAGAATTTCCTAAGGGGACATATCCCGGAAACCAACCAAATGGAATAAAAAGTTCTGACAGACGGGAAAGAAGTCTTTTTTAAAGCTGTCTCTCTGAAGGCTTGGAAGGAGGAAGATTAGAGGAGACTATAAGAATCCTCTTTGAAAAGTCTCTGAGAGGGGGAGGGATCTACTAAATTCAGTTCGGAGGAGGGGCGGCAGAATAAAAGTAGGTCTCAGCTGGAAACCAATAGGCCTTCACTAAGAGTTCTCTAAAGGGTTTTAGTAAGATAAGTCGCGAACCACAAAAACTTCCCGCTAAGAGGAAATCCACTAGAAGAGGAAGACACATAGAGTCGAGGGAAAGGTCAGTCTCGAGTAGAGCGATCATGATCAGGAATTCGGGCGCGCGAGGGCCGCTAGGAAAGGGACACAGAAGAAGCCTCTGAAAACCCTCCAAATGAGTCCCCTGACCATCCAAAAACAGGGGGAGAGTGAAAAGACTAAGTTCACGTGGAAGTCGTGGGGACTTCATTGCGGGGTTGTCCAGGAAGGAGTAGGGGGGGGAGGGGGGGGGAGGGGGGGAAGGGGAAAACCATCTTTAATCCTTTCCAATTAAAAAGTGCATCGTAGGAGAAGGGGGGCGAGAACTGTGAGGGGAAAGTTTCTTAAATTCTTTACGAAGAAGGGACCTCGTGAACTAGAGGGGTGAGAGAAAAAGAAGGGGTGGGAGTTAATTCCCAAAAATATTATGTGTTTCTAAAAGGGGGGAAAATCGTGCGGGAAAGATCGGAAAATACAAGGGGAAGGGAGGGTGGGGGGTCGTTCATACTATCACTTGAAAGCTTCCAAAAAGAGAAGAGGGGGTCCGAGATTGATCTTTGGTTTTTTTTGAAACTCTTACGGGAAAGGAAGGGAATGGGGGTACAGGACCGGAAGAAAAGAGAAGAAAAAGACGAGGGGGGAGGGAAATTACTTTATCGGGACCTTCTTTAAGGAACCGAGTTCCTAAGGGATAAGCGATGGAAGGGGGGGAGGAAATGGGGACTTGTTGAGTAAAAGAAAAAGGATTCTCGAAATTCCCTTATAAGTGTCATCTAAGAGTCATAGAGGAGGGTTCTCCTCCTCATCGAAAGGAATCAAAGGGGGACTCAGGGGAAGGAACTCTACAGAGGACAACAAACAAAAAGGGGAGAGAGGAAAAAAAAGGAGAAATTCGCAAGGGGGGGGGGGGGGGGGGGGGGGGGGGGGGGGGGGGGGGGGGGGGGGGGGGGGGGGGGGGGGGGGGGGGGGTGGTGGCCCATTGAACTATAAAGAAAATCGTGGGTAGGATGGGATGAACTGGGGAGGAGGCTCTACTCTTCATATGATAGAGAGGAAGAAAGAAAAGGCTAAAACGCCGTCCAGGAGAAAATTATTCATGTCGAGGAAGCAGTATCTCTACCTAGGGAGGGGAAAAAATTCGTTGGGAGAACAAAAGAACTGGGGGGGAAGTCTGAGGGGGGAGGGATTTTCTGGGTAGGGGGAAATTCGCACTTTGGCTATTTTTTCCATAGCAATCCCGGAAGGGAAAACAAAACCCACAAAAGATGCGCGGCGTCCGTAGAAAAAGGATCGGCCAGGGAAGAACGTTTCGTTACATCAACCCGTGGGGAAAAGAGAGGCGGAGAGGGGAGAGGAAAAAAGGACGACCAAAACTTCAGAAAGGGTCTTGCAGACTCAAATCCTCACGAGGTGATAGACACTGGGTGAAGATCTTAGGGTTCCCTTGTCAATTAATAATGGGGCTCTTCTTTGAAGGGGAAAAAGTGAACGGAGAACTGGGAGGCCTGGGAAGGGGAAATTAAATTACCTATGATAAGGGCGCTAAACCGAAGAAAATTCGGTAAGATCATTCATATTCCACTACTCCTCTCATAGGGGTACATTATCCTGAAAGAGGGAAGGTCAAACCCTCTGTGGTTGAGGGGGAGGCGCATTTAACGGGGAAGGCTTGGAAGAGGGAGGGAAGGAAGTTTGTCCTCATGAAAAGGGGTACTCTATTACAGGAGATTCGCTCGGAAGGGATCCGGGGAGAGGAGTCTAAAGGAGAATTCATCTCGAAGGGTTTTCCTCATTTCGTTTAGCATCGAAGAGGGAAGCTGAAGAGGCCACGTCTAAAAAAATCTGCGCCATTCTTGATGGGGTACGAAGGGCAGGAAAAACCTGATTAGAAAAACTTCTAAAAGGAAGGAGGCGGAACGCTTTCCATCAGGATAGTGCCCAAGAGAGAAGTCTCACAGGAGGAATCAGTAGCGAAAAAATGCAGCTGAGCTCCATCAGGGGTAAACCTCGGGCCTAGGAGAAAGGAGAAAAATTGTAATGTAGGAAAGGTTTATTAGTTGGAAGGTTTCTAATCTTTCGGAAATAGAGGAGACTTTCGGGTCTAAGAGGAATTCCCTTTTAATCTCTAGAAAAAACGATGGGGGAGGGGACCGGAACTATCTCTTCTCATCCAAACTGAGATACAAAAAAACGGGAAACTTCGATAAGGGGGTCATCAGGGGGATTTTCTGAAATGGATAGGGGGGGAATTGGCAAGAGAAGAATTTGCTCGAAAGGGTGCTCACGATGAAGAAGCACTCCTTCAGGGAGCTTCCTAAGGCAGCGAGAAAGGAAAGACAAAGGGGATGCACAAGAAGATCTTCCATCTGAAATTCCTGAGAATGCCTTAGGGAGCTTGGGGCGGGAGCTACTTCCTCGAAAAAAATCTCCTCAGGGGACAAGGACCTAGAGGAGAAAGGAGGGGCTAAGTTGCCTTAAAAAGCAGCGGAAAGGGGAAAGAAATTTCCCTGCTGACACACCATTTCTTCAAGAGGGCCTCAGAGGGGGGATACGTGGAGACGACACAAAGGTTTGAGTGAGGGGTCTCAAAGTAAGTCTAGTCGCGAGCAAAAAAAAAAAAAAAAAAAGTGGCTTGTCAAAACCCGGCGGACGAGACGCGAAAGGGGGAAGACTCCCCGAAGAAGGGAGGGGGGGGGGGGTGAGTCGAAGAAGGCGCAGAAAAAATGCTAAGGAAGGGAGTCTTCAAAGATACGATTCAGCAAAGGTGCGGGGAATGAAGCGAAGGACTCGGAGTAAGAAGTAGAAGAGCCGAGGAAGGCTTCTGGCTTGGAAGTTGCCCCCACTACTTCGGGAGAGAAAAAAAAAACAAAGGGAGGGGGGATATAGACTGAGGGGTGGAAGATCACAATGTCAAAGGGAGAAGCTTGTTCTCAAGACGCTCGCGGCAAGATCTAGGGAAGGGGGGAGGGAACTCAAGGTGGGGAGATAAAAGGAAAAAACCTTCTCGATCTCTTCCTAGAAGTCGAAGAAGGGGACCTAGCGGTCGGGGGAGGAAAAAAAGGCTCTTCCTCCGGAGTGTCAATCAAAGCTCGGGGAGAGGCCCACCACGACGCAACCCAACGGGTGAAAGAAGACTCAAGAGACTGGAGAGAGGAAGGTCATCGGAGTCCGAGGACGGAGCCTGTGCCGAGTCGGGCAGAAGGGGCAAGAAGAGAGGACTTGGGAGTCATGAAGGGATCTCTGCGTGAAATTTCTCTTACCGTTCTGTGCGGGGCCATTGTTGGGACGTGGGATAAGAAAACCTTCGCCAGACAACAAAAGGGAATTCTGGGGACATTGAGAGGGGGATAGAAGGGTTCTCTCGCGCATACTTCCCGGGATCGTGGAAGAGGGAGCCTGTGAGAGAGGAAGGCTTTGAATCATGCCTCTTTCCCCCACGGGCTATCTTACCCTCCCGGGAAAGCGATGATGAGTGCCCCTCTAGAGAACTGCCTTTTTAGACTCTATGCCGGGACTTGATGAAGGGGGAAATCTTCCGGGGTCGTTCTCTACTAGGAAAAAGTTTTGAAGGACACCTCCGTAGAAAAAAGTTTTGCACAGCGACCTAAGATCAGAAGTCCCTGTCGAGCCTTCTAAAGACAGAGTAAAGAAATCTATCGGGGGGTGCTGGGGAAACCCCGGGAAAAGAATCACCCTGCCGAAATAACCCGATAAAAGTAAACAGCAAAAAGAAAAGACTTCTTCCTGGTTTATACAGGCCGCTCTTAGTCTAAAAGTACCTCGGGCGAGTGCCTAACGGACTAGAAACCCATCGCCTGTGACGGGGGGTAACTTAAAAGGGAAGTATGCTAAATCGGAACGTCTGGAATGGCTCATTTCTAGAATGTAGCATGAAACAGCCTCAGCGGTTCTCAGGGAAACCGAAATAAAGAAAGGGACGGGGGAAAAAAGCGTTTTTCCAGGTGGAAATCATCAGGATCTCGTCGTCAAGAACTCACTCCCAGCGCGATATCTCATCAATAGGATAGCTATAGAAGGATCGAGCCCTGAGCTCATCGGGAAATCAGGGCAAGGTCAGGCCGGGAAAGAGAGAAATCACCGAGCTCCTTCATGCCAGCTCAATCTCCAAGCGACGGGGATGGCTGGGAAATCCTCCAGGGGAACTCGTTAGAGGAGTTCTTTATCTCACTTCAAAGACTATTGGATGATGCTGAGCTCATCAGGACATCCGGGATGATATCTGGATCAGGTTCAGGCCAGGAAAAGGAGAAAACCATGGCGAAGCGAATGATCAGCAAAGGGGTCTTTAAAGGCGCTTGCGAAAGCTTTACAAAAATGAAAGAACTACGATGAACTCTTTCGGGGCTTCATTGCGATAGGAAAGCACCTACGGTAAGGTTTGGAAATGGGGTATAGGTCTGAAAAAAGAAAGATCCCCTACACTGGAAAAGGATTTTCTTCATTAAAAAAAGGTCCACTTTGACCAGGAAAGTTGAGTCGCATCAGAAATACTATCTCATAAGTTGGTGGGGAAAGTTGGAACTAACCGGCGAAGAAAGGAAAGAGGACCATAACAAGAGTTGCGTCAAAGACCGGACCCGCGCCGTGAGAAGGAGGGGGGAGGAATCCATAAGGCTCCGTGAGTCGAGGGGGAATTTCCTTCTTTTGGTTTCCAATACTCGGGAAGAATGGTGGAAAGAGAATCAGGTCTAGCGGAAGTACTCCCCTCCCGCGCCAAAAGGCCAAAGATGGGGGGATGGGTCATTTACGAATAGAGAAGAAACAATCCACAACGGATGGAGGAAAATATATATATAAAACCGGGGAAGGACAACCTCGGAGTCTATCTTCGGCTCTTATCTTCTTGGGGAATTCGAGGAAGACGGGAGGATCGGAGTGCTCCCGCGCGAGCCCTAGGCGAGGCAAACGCAGGCCATGCGAAAAAAGGCGGACAAGAGAATAGGGGGGAGACCGAGAACCGTACAGGGCATACAAAAAGGCTCGCAACGAGGATGGTCGAGAGAAGAGGAGAGGGGGGAGGAGGAAGAACGGGGAAGAAGAAAAGAGAAAGGGGGGAGGAAGAAAGATATGGAGGAGGGGTTAAATGGAGGAGGGGGGGGAAGGAACCGAGAGGCAGGGAAGGGGAGAAAGTGGGAGGAAAATGGAAGGAGTGGAGGAAGTGAAAGTAAAGAAAGGGCGGGCTGAGCAGGAAAGGATCGAGGTAAGGGGGTAAGGGATGAGGGGGAAAGCGGAGGGGAGGGGGGAAGAGGAGGGAGGGAGAGGAGTAAGAGAAAAGAGGGGGACGGAAGAAACGGAGGGAGAAGTGAGAGTTGGGAGATCTTCACGGTGGGGGGAGCAGTCGATCAATGTACCAACAAACGATTCTGATCACGACTCCATAGAAAGCCTCTAGTCACTTTCCAGGGGTGTCGATGCATCCAATAGTCTTGGACGAGATCTTGGAAGAGATCTCAAGTCACACACGAAACCCCTACATCACTAGGGGGCTATCTCGATGAAAAGCACTACCAGGGAAAGGCTCACTAGGAATTAGGTATATTTCCACTAGAATATAATAAAACTCTCTTGCCTAAACACTTGACGGTTAAGAGCACGCGGAGGAAATGTTCCTCGTCTACCTCGACGATTATTCTCAGGGGTCAAAACTGGTGTATTAAAAGGGGGGCCATCGGCTGCGGAATCCCAAGGGGGGGGGAGACAATCTGACTTCGAAAATAAAACCCCAACCGGAAGAAAGCCTTCGGACTGCCAACACGCTATTTGGTGAGGAGCTGGAAACTGCATTGGGGGGCAAGATGGCAGCCGTGTTAAACGGCTGGGAAGAGACTGTCTCGAGCGCCGTAAGCGATAAACTAAAAAGAGGAGGAAAGGGCTTCGAGATCCTGTGGAAGAAGAGGGTTATTCTCACGAAGCTGACGCGGTTCTGTGGGGGGTCGAGCTCCAGGCTGAGTGCGGAAGGGAAGCTGTTAAAGAGAACCGCCTTACTTGCGGACGACGTCCCGAAAGCGCATGATCGAGCTAAGGAACGCTCAAACGGGAGGGCTATTCGAGCTTCGGGTTCGGGATGACTCAAATCGTTGCTCAATAACCACAGGCTTTAAACGTCGGAAAGGGAGCGGGCGAGGTTTCTCGGGGGGTATGTAAAAGAAGGCGTGAGTCCTGGAGCCGCACCAAGGTGAGATCGCAGGAGCTTTCGTATGCCGGGGCCGCGACTAGAAAGTAAGGGCGCGAGGAACAAAAAAGATGTAGGGTGAACGGGAGGGGGCCCGGCCAAAAGAGCGTCCGTAGCCGGAAAGACTCTCCTCCATACGAACTCCTCGCATAACTGCGGAGAATATTCGGGGGTTTAAAATCACTGCTCTCAAAGGGGGTCAGAAAACATGAGAACGAGATCACTGTCAAAAGGAGCTTCGCCTCTTCTCCGGATATACTATCATGAGCGAGTCAGTTCACGTGCGCTCGAGCGAGGGAGTCCGCCAAGGGAAGGGGCTTTTGGCGTGAAGGGAACGGAAAGGTCTAAAAAAGAGTAGAGAAAGGGAAACGTAACAGACCTAAGGAGAAATTTCCAGGGTACACTTCCAAGCCGCAGCTATAAAGGATCAGAAACAGTAAACAAACAGGGAGGGCATGCTAAACCCAGAGAGAGAAAGTCTTCTCCATATATAACACCCTTCTCGGGTAAAAGGTCGGAAGGTTTGGGTTAGGAAGTTCACCAGGTCCCTAGCAAAGGGGGAAAAACCTCTCTGTAAAAAAACCTCCCCGAAAGGCATTAGGTTTAACGCTGCGACGCGAAAGGGCTCTTGGTCTGCTCCGAACTATGCCCGACAAACGAAAACTTAATCCAGCATAATCTGCAGGCTTCGGAGAATCTTCAAGAGAAAGGCCCTATCACGCCTAGTCCGGCGTCTTCTTAATTTGAACGGCTATCTCAAAAAAAAAAAAAAATTATATATGAGGAGATAGCCCGGGGGGCCTCCAGAAATTCCTCTGAGTGATTAAGCCTTTCTTGGGGTGATAGAGGAATCAAAATGCTGGAATTGGGGGAGGCTGTAGGGAAAAAAGATAACTTCGCTCGTCTGCTCGGAGATGGGGCCGTCGAAGAAAAGACATCATAAAAAAGAGGCGGAAAAGGCCGGTATTGTACATCCACGCTCTGGTTAGAAGCCCACGCCTCAACCGATAAAAAAAACATCTCCTTGGGCGACTTTCTCCTAAGAAAAATCGGAAGTAAAGGCCTCCTGGTGGTAGGAGACTTAAAGCTTTCAAGAAATAGATCTGCTTGGTCTTTTCTGAACGTCTCTCTGACGAAAAGGCTATCAGACCTTGTGCGGGAAGGACGTACTTCTTGGGACAAGACGGTCCCAAAAACGAAGAAAAGTCGGGTAACCTTGTAAAAATGGAAGATCAGCCTGGGAAAAATTCTCTTTGGACTCGTCGAGCTAAGAGGGGAATGGAGAAATTCAAAAACATAGTGAGGGGAACCGGCGAGCTGAAACCCGCGGGAGGAAATAAAAAACGAAAAAAAATAGAGCTCCGCATCCTTATTCTGAAAGGATGTGGAAGCCTAACCTTGGAGGCTGGAAAAAAGCTCTTCGATTTTCCAGGAACAAGATCAAAAAACATTGGGTTTTGAGGTTCGCGCCGAAAACGGACATCCAGAACGAGTCGCGAAAATACCGACAAGACATAATACCGACTGGAGAGAAACCCCACGGAGAATATCGCCGAGCTAAAAAGAAACCTCGACTAAAGTGCCTAAAACTCTTCAAGGGGTACTATCTTCTCTCACGCTTGCCTTTAAGAGGTCCGCTAAATAAAAGCGCAGCCGCACATTGGGGGCGCAGGACTACGGTCCTGCGAATCAGCTAAGTCCAGCAGCTGGCGTCCGACCTCTCGCTTGAACTTTCAAAAAAAAGGCACCCCTAAGCAAAGCCAGAGGCTCTGCCTTTTTGGCAAAAGTCGAAAGGAATTCCGCCGTTAAGAATATCTAGCATAGCCGAGGGGTCACCGCAAGACGCAGCAGGCGCTCTCCTAAAAAATTTCTTCTGAATTAATGCGGGCATGGGAAGGTCCCAAAAGGGAAAACTCCGCAGCGGACACAATATCCTCCTCTTCAAAAACTCCCGACACCAAAAAAAACTCATCACTAGAGGCTTTCCATCCGACACTCGATCCTGGAAAAACGTATAGCCTTCATTTTTGTAAAGCCTGGATCCTTTGGGGAGCGTGGCACTTCCAAAGTCTTAGGGTTTCATATTTTCCTTCCGGCCAAGTTCACGGAGTGCTTCTATGAGGTGAAAGAGTGCCGGGGAACCCTTAAAACTTTAAATTAGTCTCGTTAAATCCGCTGAGCATGTTACTCCATCCCAATCTTGGGTTTTCTAAGTCAAACAGGCTGTGGCTTCTTTTAAATCTCAAGACCTATAGAGGGGATGTTTCTCCGGATATTGGGAGATTCTAGTTCCTTGAAAGAGGTATACCACTCCTCAAGGTCCCGTCCCAACTGTCAAAATAGAGTGAAGGCGTGGAAACCCCCACAACACAAGGGATCCGGGGATGCCAGAGCTATCTCGTTCTAACATAAATCCGAAAAAGATATTGTTTGGGTGAAAAAATTCTTGACTGCTTTAACCCACGGGAGCAGTGGCAAAAGCCAGCTACCTAAAGATTTTCGAAACTGAGAAAAAACCGGCTTGCCGTTCGCCGAGGACGCGATTAGGCTAAAAAGGTCGATGCTAAAGGGGGAATGCTGTTTCTTTCAAAAGACATCGGGAAAGGGACGTGATGCAAGGGGAGCCCGAGGAATCTTCGAAGAGTACGCCTCAAGCTCGAGGAAACCGAGGTGGAAAGCAGTAAGAGAGACAACACCACAAGAGTTATTAAAAGAAGCCCCTTCCAGAAAAATCCAGCGAGAGAGCGCTGAGCGGGTACTTATTAGAAAAATACATTAACTTTATACTTCTAAAAGCTATCCCGGGGGGAAAGACAAGCATGAGAAGGGAGATACCTCCGGGGATCGCTAAAAAAGACTCGTGGGAAACGCCGGGGGATCACGGCTCTCAATAGGAGAATTTTCGGTCGGATCTGAGGAGGCGGGGGGGAATTAGATCAAAGGTGCCAAAAAAAATATTGCGCGCAGGTCGGCAGCGAGCAAAGCATGCGCCGATAGTAAGGAACTTTATGCAGGGCGCCGTGGAAAAGCGCTTCTGGAAGGTGCTCTCCGACCACCAAAACACAATGCGAAATCAGGGCTCTCAAAGGAAACTAACCGGGTGATCGCAAAAAAAAGGAGGTGCAAATTCGAAAAAGCGGCAGAAACCTTGAGATCACGAGGCCGTACGCGGCTTAGCGACGAGGGAGACCTGGAAACAAGGTGTGGGGGTTTGGGGGGGGGGGGGGGGGCGGTAGAGAGAAGATTCGGAAAGCTTCTCCCCTTAGATCCTGCACTTAACACTCTCAATAAAGATACATGTGACAGATCATTGAAAAATTGCCACGCGGAGTGGATTTAAAATTGCTCGGGGGCTGCAGGCGTTCTTGCTTGAAAGTCATCGCCTGCCTGAGGGGAATCGCGATCGCCAGGGGATCAGCTCGATCTCGGCTTCTTCTATCTATAAGGGGACGACTCGCTAGAGAGACCTACTTCTAGGTTGAATTAAAAAGCTTTGGTAGGAGCCACGTTCTCTAAAGGCAACACTCTAAAAAATCCTTTCGTGATTCTGTCCCGGGGGAGAACCTCAAGGAAGACGCACGCACGACTTCAGCTGAACGGATCGCGCCAGAGCGCTCACACGGGCAACGTTATGCACTCGGGGGTAGTGCCGTCGAGAAATTCGCGTCTTAAAAAAAACTCGTCACGAACTTGCTACGAATAGTAGTCGGAAGAAGGAAAGGTATTATACGGTCAGGGGAAAAGGGTTCAGGTTTTGTTTTTTTTGTGGTGTTCGAAATGAGATTAGGTAAAAGAGGGGAGGTAGAAAAAAAGATGAAAAATCCGTGGAGAGCCGCAACCCGCATTGGGACCCAGGCCAGACACAATCTAGACTACGGCCTGCAGGGATAAAAAATAACGAACGAAAAGAAAAACTTCGCCTCCGGGGGAGGGAGGGGCCTCTCAAGGGCCATGGTCATGCTCATGCGGCTCTCGGGTCAGCTCTCCCGGAGGAAAATTAGCGGGCCTTTAGAGGTCCAGAGGAGAGATTCTACTCTCAGCCAATCTTCTCTCAAAAGGTCAGCAGGGGTATGAAATCTCACAATGCAAAGAGGGGGACGTGGGGGTTTGCAGAGGGTACCTTCTTGATTCGTAAAGACGCTACCACGGGAACCGAAAGATCAGAAGAAAACGCTAGAAGAGCCCAGACGGGAGGCTATCTTGCAGAGTTAAGCTTCTACCCAAAAAAAGTTGGGAAAAGGGGAAGCTCCGCTCTAATGGGGGGCCACAAAGGCGCTGGTGTGTCTAAGAGGATCCCCGTCTTGGAGAGTCGGGGTCACAAGCGTGTTTCTGATGGCGAGAAGCCCCGCCTCATCTGGTGGGTTTTGAGAGGAGACTGAGCGGAAAGCTAACACGAGGGCCTTTGAAGACTCTAAGAATGCAACGCTGCGGGAAGAAAGAGGGGCTCCTTCCTCCGGAAGGCGATCACAAGCTCGGGAAAAAGCTTAAAAGAAGAGCGTTTAACGTCCGTCTGAAAGTATATCGGAAACAACAACGGGGAAGGATATTAAAAGGAGTACTCCTTCGGGGGGGGAACCTTCCCGTCGGATGCGTGCTCAAAAAAAAAATCTTGGTGGCCTTACGCGCGATGAAAGCGCTTCTTTCTGTCCAGTTTTCTGCACCGAAAAAATTAGGCGAAGGGGACCGCTCTGAGGGAGCTTCATGCAGGAGGGGAAATCAGAAAAGGTAAAAAGAAAACATCTCCATCGGAGGCCTGTCGAGGCGTCATAAAAAGTGGGGTAAGCACGGGGAAAATCGTAAAAAAGCCCAGAAGGGAAGACTTTGAGTACCATAACGAATCTCCGGGATAATGGACATCAGACGGTAAAAAGGCAATGGGTCTCCAGAAAAAGATCTTCACTATCTCTTCGTGGGGGAGTTTCATTCACAACGCAGCCGATGAGGGAAAAAATATGCTCAAGGAAGTTAAAGGGCTAGTTCGCCGGCTTCTTGGCTAAGCAATAATACCCGTCGAAACAAAGCAGTCGTCAGCCCTGTAAAAAAAGCTCAGAAAGCGCCCAGGAACGGCCCGGAAAGGCGTTCTGACCTGTCGAAAAAAGCCATGCCAGTGCAGACGAATTCATCGCAGTGCGCAAGAGATAGGACTGGATAAGTGAGGTGAAAAGGAATCGTCGTCCAAAGTCGGGGTGGAGAACGCGGGCCCGTATGGGGTTTCTTCCATGAAGGGGCCGTTTCTGAAAGCTAGTCGAGAGCGGGTGCCCCTCCTTATAAAAATCCAGCGGGGTAAGAGCGCAAAAAAGAAGACCATTCAAGGTCTCTCATCAAAGAGAATCTCATCGAACGCCGACTGCTGACGGCCAGCATCACCTGCCGAGACCAATCGACTGACTAGACGGTCGCCTACGGGGAGCGTCTGGATCGAGCAAAGTTTCCTCTTTGCCGGCTCTATCCCCGGAAGCTCGACTCCTCGATACCGTCTGGGGGGGAGGAACGAAGGCGGGCTGGCCTTCTACGATCAGAAAGGTCTACATCGGAAAAAGGGGGAAGCCGGGATTTGAGATAAGCCTATTTAGCTAAGAAATACTGGAACGCGAAGGGAAGGTGTCTGAATTTCTTCGTGCGAGCACAAGAAAGCGCTAGTAAAAAAATCAAAGTACCCTGAAACCCCTCTAGACTCCTCATTCGACTCTACTCTCGGACGATCGTTGAATGCCGTCTCCTCTCTAGAAGGGAATAATCTTCGCACAGAAGAAAAAACGAACCTGGAGAAAAGGGGCGGAAAAGAGATCAATCCCGAGAAAGAGATCACCACTTAGCTTCTCCAGTAACTTAGAAGAGAAGAGCAAAAAGTCAAGGTGGCACACGGGATTTGGGGAACTCCGTGAGGGGAACCTTTCTCATAGGCTCCTGAGAGTCCCTTTAGCCTTGGAAGAGGGGATCCCAATCCGGGCATATCTCCTCTTTATCAGCCCTAGAGGTCTTAAAGTCAGTTCTTCGAACGAAGGGGGGCTACTACACTTTATTTCTATCACTCTTAATTTCGGGGGGTTTCGATAGCCGACCGTGTTGTAAGCGGGGGTACAGAACTGGTGAGAAACATTCAGAAAAAGCTCTTCACAAAAACGTTATTGGGGGGATTGACCAAGACCGCCCGTACACTTTCCGAGACCATTGCAATAGGCAGAAGAAGAGAATCTTTTGTGTGTGGGAAAACCTCGGCGATGAACCCTTCCCCTTGCCCGCCCTCGAAAAGTGGGGAGACCTTTAGGTCCCGGCGTGAGACCCAGGAGGGTTCCTAGGAAGGTCCTCGCAAATGGCCCCTTGGTGAGGGCCAATACCTCGGGAGACGTGGGGAAACGTACTACGGAGAAGGAGGCAGAGTCGAAGAAAAAAAGACTCAAAACGCTCGCCACGAGAGGGTGGATCGTTCCGAAGGAGGGCGAATCGAACAAAAGAAGGAAGTGGAAGTTCAATCACAGCTACCAAATTCGTGCGAGCGGGGCGATGATCTTCGTGGAGCAGAAGCTCTGAAAAAAAACACAGTACGTGCATCAAAAGCTTGAGGCAAGGATATCGACCCTGCGCGACCTCGGAGGCGACCTCGCGACATCGAGAAAGGGAATCATGTCGGGCGGGCAACCTCGGGAAAAAGGTCGCGGGGAAAACAAAGGGGACAAGGGGCAAGTCTATCCCAAAACGATGTTCACCAAACAACAGATGCGAAAGATAACGAAGCTCAAAAATGGCGAAGTGAACTTGACAGTGTCTTTCTTCAAACTGAGGGAGGACCTCTAAAAAGCTCCCTGAAAGAAAAAAGGCACCAAAAGATCACGGGCGGCTATCTCGTACGAAAGAGGATGAAAACAGGTTAGGGAAAGAGGAGAAATCCCGAACACCTGTGCAGCTGCTCACCATAGTTCCCATGAATCGACGAGATCCCTGGCCACTGCCGATCAGAGAAACGCATGACAAACGCCGAATCCAAAGGGACCCAAACTCGGACGAAAAGGAAAGAGTGCTCGGGGAAAACCTCGAGTGGGGAGGGGATGGCGCGGGGACTGGAACGGGCTTTGCAGAGAGTGCGGGATCGAAGGCTCGAAAAGATCAGAGGAAAAGGATCTCTGCGAGAGAATGGGTCTCTCGAGGGGATCCTCGGCAACTCATCTCTGGGGTTCTGAGAGTCGAGTAAAGAGATCGAAAGTAAGGGGAGGCCTTCCTATGCTGTGAAGGAGAAACCAATATCCAAAAAAACATGGTCGACCTTGAGGATGCTTCTAACCTAAAGAATCTAATCACAAAAGGTTAGCTCTCTTCAAATTTCATATAGATCTGGAGTCAACCGTTCAATAAGAACTCGAGCCAAAATTACAAGGCTTCTACCTTCGATTATCTCGGGGTCTCAGTGGGGAAAAATCTAAGGAGTGGGGTATCGGGAAAGGAAAAAAAAACAGTCCGGGGGGATCGATGAGGAAGACATGTCGGGGGAGACCGCGAAGAGGCTGGAAGGGCTCTCGCGCACGGAAAAAACCCTCTTTATTGGGATGCGGGGTTGTGCCAAAACGAACGCGTCGCTAAAAAAGTCCATAGGGCAGCCATCCAGGCCCCTCCGCAAAAGGAAATGGAGGGCGGAAAAGAGAACACGTGAGACGGGGGTCAGCTCGCCAACGCACGATGAGAAGAAAATAAGGCGGCTCCCATAGGGGGGAGAAAAAGAGCATCCGGGGTCGCTTCTGAATCGGAAAGACTCGAAAAAGAGTACTACCGGACAGGGGACTTGGGGCTCCGGGACAAAGCTTGCTTTCAAGACTTCCGAAAGGAAAAAATGCAAACACAGACCTCAGAGGGGGGGACCTTGGCCCCGAAGAAATCGTTCAGGACGAAAAAAGTCTACCAAAAACATTGTGCATCCAAGCTAGGACCTTCAAAGAGGAATACCCCGGCCAGCAGGGCTTTCTAAAAGCACCTCCTGGAAGTTCGAGCAAGAGGCTTTGGCCCCTCCACTTACTAGAAAGCTGCGACTAAAAGCATCTGATTGAAAGAACGGCGTACGAAAACGAGACGAGGGAAAGTTATTCTCCTAACGAGGCCCGAAAAGGCAGAAAAAAAGAACGATGGCGTCCTAAAGAAAAAATAAAAGAAAGAGCACGAACGAAGACGGCGGAAGTTAAAACGAACTTCTATATATAACCACACAACGGCTGGGGAGGGGGGGAAAAAGGACAAGAAAAAAGAACAGGACAACCCGAACGGGGGGCAAGGCCTAGCTCAGAAAAAGCCTCGTCTTGCTAGGAAAGCCGCTCGGCTAAGGGTGCTAGGAAGGACGCCGGAAATCATAGGTCAGAATTTGCGGGCATTCGCAGAAAGGGCCCTCTTCGACGTCTCGATGAGACGTCTCCCTCACAACAATGAGAAAGCAGAGTCGAGGGACCCTGTTGAGGGACAAAACCACTCTCTGGATCAGCACCACACGAATCGAAACAGGGAGAATGAACAACACTCAAAAAAAGGTTTACGGCTGGAAAAACCGTAATTTCCATCTGAAAGGGCTATTACTAGCAAGGGAAATGGTTGCGAACGCCGGACCTGGAAACTGCACGAGCGCAGGCGGGGTTCGTGAAAAGCACGGGACCTAGCGCGGGGGGCGTCTGCTTCTCGGCCTGTTCGGGAGGCCGGGACGGCAATAAGGCAAACGGGACAAACTGTCCGTCGTCCGAAGTTTCCGGGGGACCTGGCCGAGGCATGCCCGCTAAAAAGGAAGATCGGGAAAAAAAAAAGTCTCCTGCGGCGCGAGTAAACGAAAGACGGCTTTGAAGGGGGGCCTGAGGCGCCAAAAAAAAATTGGAAAAAGACGCCCTTCCCGAAACGTTCTTCACCGGAAACTCTAGAACGGCATTCAGGGTTCTACGATTTGGACTTCTATTACGTCTTCCCTCCATGACTTCCGGGAAAAGGGATCGGGGGGATCAGGGGTTCTCAATGTCCCAACCATCAGGACCCCGCTCCTAGGGGGGAAAAAAAAGTAACTGAAGGGGATCGTCGAAGAGGGGTAAAGAGTCGAGAAGTGCTACCCTACAGAACTCCTCTCGACTAGCGGTCTCGAATTCCAAATAACCTGGGGAATAGAGAAGACTGTCGAGGACTGACTCGTGGGTTCGAGCTGTCGGGGCGGTCCGGGGGGCCTGCCGAAGATCACCTAAGAGCCTCCGAAAGCAGGTGAAGCGAGCTGAGAGGCTGATCAGGGAACATGCGAGTCAGAAAGCCACTCATGCTTTGAAAGCTGTCAAGAAGAGGTCACGCGGAGTGGGCGAACAAAACCAAGGGAAATCTTCGAGCACCACGCCCGGGGTGAGACAAAAATCGCTCCTAGGGAATGACCGCTCGAGGAAGCCGGTCGAGCCTTACTAGTCAGAGGCGAAGAAGAAAGTCCCACGGCAAGGGAAAAGAATAAGCTAATGAGAAGTCCCCGCAAAAAAAAGGGAAAAGTCCGGAGAAAAAGCTCCTTTCACTATGAGAACGTCGTGGCGTTGGGACCAGCAAGGCGGGGGGAAGAGGGGCAAAAGTCGCCGGTCCTAACTTTCAGGCACGGACAATGATCACTTCAGGGGGAAGAAGGGCACCAGACAGCCCGACAAAAACTTCACGGAGCGTGCTAGACAGTGAAAAAGACTCCCGATAGAAAAGTGGGGGTCTTGAGTATTGTCTATTCTCCAAAAAGTGATGAAGGGGGAGTGAAGGGCGAGCCCTTCGGGGAATCGCGTAAAAAAGAGAAAATTTGTCTGTCATACCAGAAGGTCACGTTCCCAAGGCCCGTCAGAGAGAAGATCGAGAACTAAGAAGTCTGTGGTGTTGTTTAAATCTGCTTGAAGGAAAAGGAAAACCGGAAAGATACACTCGAACATCCCGAGGGGGAACGTAAGGGTCCCGGCAAGCGTGATTCTCCTGGGGCCTCGATGGAGTGTCCCGAGCCGTGGCTCGAGACTTTCTTTCAAAGGTGCTCCCGAGGAGGGGCTTCTCGGGACGCTCGCACAGAAGTGAGCGGGCAGAGGAAAAAATCTCTGCGTCATCACTCTGAGGGGTATCTAAAGAAGGGC
>Ga0179593_1695552_pt1 | contig 23626 bp, 36 predicted proteins | sample CZODoug2_1_08_16_FD_185931 | JGI IMG/M metagenome (GOLD analysis project Ga0179593, IMG submission 185931) | Vadose zone soil fungal communities from Angelo Coast Range Reserve, California, USA - CZODoug2_1_08_16fungal (PacBio error correction) | ecosystem: Environmental > Terrestrial > Soil >...
AAAAAAAAAAAAAAAAAAAAAACCGGCTCCAAGCCAAAGTACAGGGAAAATAAGCGGCATGAGAAAGGTCGTCTTTGTACACGAAAAAAAGGGGGGCGTGCCCATCGGGGAAAAAAAGGAAAACAGAGACATTTTTCTTTTCGAGGAGAATGCCGTCAAATCCAAAAGGGGAGGAAATCGCGAAGAGGAACAGCTCTGCAAAAGAAAGAGGAACCACCGGCACCTCGTAGCAAGGGAGGGAAAGGCCGAAGGGCCCTTCCAGCGGTGGAAACTCAAAGAAACCGGGTACGGCGAAAAGAAGGAAAAGTTGAGCAGGGGGGGAAATTCCTGCAGGGAGGGGTCCGTCGTCAGGGCAAAAAAGGGTACTGAATCCTCCTCGGGGGGCGGTCATAAAAGGAAAAGAAACGTGACGAGGAGAAAGAGATCGGGTTCGGAAAAAAGCTGACGGCCAAGCGCGGGAAAAAAACACAAAAAACAAAAAACGGTTTGCGAGAATCAAAAAGACCAAAAGGGCCAAAAACCCCGAATAAACGGTGAACAAAGCAAAAAAAAAAAAAAAAAAAAAAAAGGCTGATGTCTTCGCCAGGGCTAAAAAGAAAAAAAGAGAAAGAAACCGCCGAGGGGTGACGGTGACAGCGGGGGAAAGGCGTCGATCCTCTAAACACCGCAGGAACTTGGGGAAAAAGAAAAAAAAACCACCGACAACCAACCCTGGCGTCGGGGGAAGGAAAGAGAAGAGAATTCCCCCGAAGGGGGCTGTGGGTCGACGTTCATAGGAAAACGACACTAGGTAAAAAAAAAAGGGTGAGAGGGACGTGGGGCCCGCGAGAAAAGAGTTGATTCAGAAAAAAGGGAGGCAGCCGGAAGGAGTAATCCTAGAAGAAGAGGAAAAAAGACAAAGAAAGGTATCCTCCAGGAAGACGTCTTGAGGGGGGAAAAGGTGAAGGTGAGTCATCACAGTAAACGTTCTAAGAATCCCCTGTGGGGGGGCTTGCCATCACTAAAGCGAGTGGGGGGTAACGGGACATCATGCAGGAGAGGCGCTGAACGCAAAATAAAGATGGCCGATGTCCTTCGTCGAGAAAAAAAAGAAAAAGGTGAAAAAAAAGCAGTACCAGCCAGGGGGGGCAGCACCAGATCTCTTCCAAAGGAACCTCAAGAAAGAAGCCTAGGGAGAACTAACCTGAAAGGGCGGGACAAGGAGGGCACGTTTCTTCCCAGGAACGGGACGACCAACGGGGAAAAAAGAAAAAGGCTCCGTTATGTGCAAAAACACCGACCACAAGCGGGAAAGATCGCAAGGGGGGGGGGGGACAGGATCCTTGCAAACCTAGTCCCCCACCTTCAAGGGCTGACTAAGGAGAGAAACCCAATTCTTCCATCCAGAAGAGAAGGGGTCTGCAAAACAAAGGAAAGGGGGGAAAACATCCCTTTTATCAGGTAAGAGATCGCTATCCGAAGCGACCCCAGGGATTTGTCTTCGGGGAAGAAGAAGGGCCGGAAGGGAACGTGCAACGAGGGGGGGGGGGGGGGTGGCGGCCGTGGCGCAAAGAAAAGAATCGCAGGGAAAAATCACAGTCCTCGAGGAGACGCAAGGGATCAGGAAAAAAGGTCATTTGGGCGGATCACCTCCCCGGGAAAAGAAAAAGGGCCACGAGAAAGGCCTAACAACCGAAAAGAAGAAAAAAAGTAAGGAAAAAAAAACCGGAAGGAAAGGCCCCCTAGCGGGGAAAGGGAAAAAAAAGAAAGGCGATCCGCATGAATAGCAAGAAAGACCAGTTTCGGAAGGAGGGAGGGCTCATACAAAAAAGAACGGACTGAATCGTCCGGAGGAGAAAAAAACCCCGAAAAATCAGGAAGCAAAAAGGAAAAAGGCCCAACTCAATCCTCAGAGAAGGAATAGGCGGCTCCTGAAAAAGAAAAAAACCGTTCACAAAAGAGGACTGGGAGGAAGTCGCGCAAAAAAGGGAAAAAGAGGCGGACTTCGCTGCCCGAGAAAAAACCGTCCTATGCGCTCGGCGAAAAAAAAGAAAAAAACCACAACAGCACCGTAAAAACACCAATGTTGAAAAAAAAAAAAAAAAAAAAAAAAAAAAAAACTCGTAACTGGGGGAAAAACAACAAGGGCCAAGATCGGGATGAGAAATATTCACCCAAAAAAAAAATGAATCGGCAGAAAGTGGGGGGGGAAAAGGAGGAAGAGGGGGACGCGTTGATGAGCAGACGGATGTGGAGAAAGCAAAGGCGGCCGACGGTGCCAAGAAGTCAGTGAAACGCAAAGCACCGGCCAAAAGGCCGAAGACCCTCTACACTAGGGAAATGGGGAGGGAATTACGAGGGGGGGGGGGGACCGAAGGGGGGGAAAGAATAGGGGAAACCTTGCAACGACGTCCAAAAACGACAATTCTGCCACCAGAAAGGAACTCAACAGGGCAAAAAGACCTTACCGGATATTCCAAAAAGTCGGGAAAAAAAAAGAGGGGTTCATTCCAGGTGCAAACAACCTGCGTCTCTTACCGAAAAAAAGAAAAAAAAACTACAGTCTTTATTTCGGGTTAAAAAGACAAGGAGACAGTGAGGGAAAAACAAAAAAAGAAAAGGAGGGAGTGCTAAATTTGGCAGCCCCTTTCCGACAGGGGACCCATCAAAGCTTCAGAGAAAAAGGAAAACTTCCGGCCGTCCCCAAAAAAAGGAAACCGGAATGGCGTGAGACGACTCAAACCCAAAGGTCCCAGACAAAGTCAAACACTGAGAATTGGGGGACCAAACTCAGGGCGAAACATACCTCCACAAGAGAATAAAAAACCAAAAAAAAAAGGGAAAAACCGGCAGACCGTAGCCGGAACCGACAAATAAAAGAAAGATCAAAAACCACAAAAAAACCCCTGTCCACAGGAACAGGGAAGGGACCAAAAGGAAAGGCGCAAACCAACGAAGAAGTTCCCAAAGAAGTAATTGGTGGAAAGAGTGCCTCTTCTATGGGGCATGGGGGGAAGGGTTGAGGGGGGAAAAAGAGAACACGGGCGCCCGGAACGCAAAATCAAAGCTGTCGTCAGGCTCCCGGGGGGTGGTTGAGCAAAACACAAAAAAGAGAAAAGGGTCGACGGCCACACCGCAGACTGGTTGAGAAAAAAGCCGAACACCTAACGTAAAAAATACAAAGAAAACCTGGCTTGGAAAGAACAAAAGCGCAGCGGGTTGTAGGGGGAAAGCTACCAGGCAAAAACCAAACACAGGCCCAGGTGAAGCAACGAAAGAAAGGGGTCCGGCCCGCGGTGGGAAAGGAGGGGGGAGATTCGTCGGAGGGGGCGCGACCCTGGGACACAAGATGAAAGGACAACGTAGGAAAAAGGGAAAAACGCTATCACACGCCTTCCGACGGATGGGGGGTAGCGGGGGAAGGGGGGGCCTAAAACGCTTAAACCCGGCCGCCAAACAGGAAACGGGATGAGTGGGGAGCTTGAAAGGGATAACCGTCCGCCCGATAGCGGGCAGACCTCGGTCATCAAAAAAGGAGAAAAGAACGGAAAGGGAAGAGGAGACGACCCAGGTCCCATATCTCCTCTCAAAGAAAAAAAAAAAGGGAAGGAATTAGAAAAAAAGCGCAAAGAAGACAAAAAAGGGGAAGAGTGTCTCCCGTCGTGCGAAGACCTGTGATTACCGAGAAAGGGAAAGAAGAAGGAGACAGGCCCGGTCCTTGAAAAAGAAAGCAGAAAAAAAAAAGCTATTGTTCATACAAAGTGGGAAAGTTTCCGGTGCAACGGGGTGGAAAGGGTAAAAGAAGGTGGCCAGAGAGGAACCTATCAACTCAGCGGGAAACAAGGAGGATCGGACAGATTTGAAGGTAAAAAGAGTTTGGGGGACGCGTCGCGGTAATGAACCACGGGGCGGCTAACCCAGGGAGAACAAAAAAAAAAAATAGTCAAAGGGTGGGGGGGAAACGTTTCCTTACGTTGGGGTCCAAGGGTGTGTTATTGCCGGGAAGGGGAGAACGTAAAAAAAGAGGGAGATTTTTTTATTGAAAGCACCCTCACGTGGGGAAGGGAAGTACGGGTGATGGGGAAGGGATCTAACTAGAAAAAGATGTGGGAAGGAGAAGAAGCGCCAAGTCTTGGCACAAAGCCAAAAAGGGGGGGGAGGGACCCACACCCGCCGGAGAGCGTCAAATCTTTTTGGGGGGAGCCTCCACAAGAGAAAAAGAAGGTTTTGGACGTCGTCCATCGTTTGGGGAAGAAAAAACAAAACTTTGCCCTAAAGGAAAAAAAGGAATGCCAATGCCTGTAGGAGGGACCTTTCCTCGCCGGGGAGGATGGAACTGGGGAAGAGGTTAAACTCATTTTCTGGAGGAAAAAGGGGGGGGGCAAAGGTTCGGCTTAAAAGGGAGGAAAGGAGGATTGCCCGTTCTGCCCCGTGTGACGGGCCCTATCTTCAGGGGGGGATGATCTGGTTTCAAAGAACTCAGACTCTGGAGGAGACATGGGGGGGGAGGGGGCGGTAGCCGACCAAGATCTTGGGGGGAAATGGAGAGGGGGGGGGAGGACGCCGGGTCGGCGTTTTCTGGAAAGGGGAAGAACCAGGCACAGGTAATCGGCCAAGGCAAATGTCCTGTTTCAAAAAGAACCGAAGACGTTGGGAAGGGGCAACGGACGGGAAAAAAAAAGGTAGTCTACGTCTAAAAGACCACCGACGGCAGCAACAAAGAGTCGTTTTCCCAAAAACGAGGGGGGGGGACCGAGTAGTGGAGAAAGATCGAAGCAAAAAAGGGGGGGTCCTTGTGGAAGGAAAAAAACCTGTACTGTCCCCAAGGAACAGTGAAGTGGTGACAGTGAAACGATGGCGGGGGGGACAGAGGGTGAGGGGGGGGGGCGTCGGCCCCATTACCAAAAGGGGGAGGGTGGTCCTGCAAAAGGTCAAGCAGAAGGGCCACCTGGAGGCGAAAGGAGCGGGTAGGAGCCTTCTTAAAAGGGGCCTGGGGGGGGGGGGGGGGGGGCCCGTAAAAAAATTGGGCAACCGAGGCCGCCGTGCAGGGGGGGAAAATTGTCGTTGTTTGTGTGGACAGCTGTCAAAAAGGGTCTCCCTAGAAGTTCGGTACAAAACGATTGGAAAAATTCCGGACACTCCTGCCGCCCAAATCTCAAGGGGGCCGAATTGTCTCAAGGGGGGACGGGGAAAAGGAAACGATCTTAAAAAATCCATGTAGGTGAGCTTGAGAGGGAGAACGAGATCACGTTTGGGGGACCCGTAAAACAGATGGGGGGGAGCGCTGGGGGGGGGGGGTGGGGAGGGGAAAAACTGGAGAGGGGAATTGTGGGCCGGAGGCCGCCCAGAAAAGAAGACCGAAAAAAAGATGACCTGGTGACGCTGCACCAGCGTCGTCATTTAAAAAAAAGCCTTGGCAGAGGGGTCCCCGGGTCTAGAGGTCGAGGAGAAAAATCAAGAGGAAATGTCCTCGGTCGGGGGGGGTTGGCCTGAAAGGAAAGAACTGCTTGGAAAAGTCCGGCGGTGTGAAAAAGGAAGAGGGGGGTCCTTTTGGAAAAAAAAGGGTCAGTCCAGTTATGACGAAACCGAATGGCTGGGAGGTTTTGCAAAGGGAAGCGGAGGGGTGCGATGCCCGGGGGGGGGGGAAGGCCAGGGGCTTGTCCTCAGGGTTTGTGAAAGAAGGTTCGGGTGATGGTGCGCCAACAGCCAATTTGTTTCGGAGTACCGGGTGGCTGTTCTGAGGGGCTGGGAACTTTGGGAGGGAAGCCTCCCAACATGGCTCGGAGAATCAACAAGGGGGAGATCAGCATGAGAGGACTTCAAAATATACAAGGGATCAAGGGGGGCCGAAGGCTCCACCTCAAAAAACAATGAAGAACACTTGGCTTCCCGTTGAAGGTGTCCTATCCCCCCGGGGGCAGAGGAGACCGCAAATTCTAAATCATCAGTCTTAAAACCGAAGGGAGTATCAGAAGTATCCTTTCACTGGGTGGGGGTCTTCACCGCGGGGGGGTGGAGGGGGGAGAAGCAAAAACAGGAAAGCGCGTTGGGGCAACGTCCGCAAGGGGTGGAGGAGACAATTTCAGCGGAAAAAGATCAGCGCCCGATTATGAAGTCAAGGGCCGCAAATCTGTGCGAATCAATCACTTATCCGGAGGGGTCGTTGGGAAGGAACACCCATCAAAGGAAAGGGGGGGGGGGGTGTGGGGAGGTTTTTGAAGAAGGTGCAAAACCCTTGCCCGTCGGTTCGTTTCACGCCGAGGAAGGGGAAAGAGGAGTCACTACCTGGGACGCTCGGGAGAAGGAAAAATCCTCAGGGCTATGTTATCAAGTGGGGAGAGGGGACCGGATCGGAAAAGACCCCGGGCGTGAAGTAGGAATGGCGGTTTCAGCAATTTCCAAGTGGGAACTTTCCAAGTCGAAAGACCCGCATCGGCGGAGGGAATCCGTTAAAGAGGGGGTCGGGAAAAAGTTCGGCTGCACGAAAAACACGGGGCAGCGCGAAGTAAAGAAAAAAAAAGGACGGAGGAGACGGCGTCCGGAGAAGACACAACCTACGATGAGGGTTGCTCAAATACCAACCTGACCGGGGGGGAAAAGGTCAAAGAAGGGGAGCATTATAAACGAGCCGCCTGTCAGAAAAAGAAGGGGGGGGGGGAATATCCAAATGTTCCTCGGGGGTCAGATTTAGAACGCCAAACAAAGGGACTTCCTTACTCGTGGAGAAAGGAAAACAAGAATATACGTGGTACCCACGAACGACTCGAAAAGCTGTGGGTGGGTTAAAATCAGAAAAGAGGGGGGCGGTGAAAATCGAAAAAAGGAAACTGCAGGTCGAGGGTCAAACGGGCAGGGTTCGGGAAAAAAGTGTCCCATGAAGGGGGGGACCGGAGGACCTCCAGCAAAACAGCTGATCACAAAGAGAATGGGCCGGAATTTCCGGGGGAAATGGGGGGGGGGGGGGGAAGGGCGCCAAACCGGGGGGTTTCGAACGGAAAAAGCTTGGAAAACAACCCGGAGGGGAGAAGAGGTCGGTGGTAAGACGAAAAAAAAAACAAGGGAACGAGAACTTAATCTGTTTAGGAAACTGGGACTGGGGTGTTGGGGACCTGGGAGAAGGGCAGCCCTCTAACATCGCCACCCAGCCCTTCCCCCCTAAAAACGTAGTCAGGGGACCAGTCACGCCGTGAAAAAAGGAATGAAAAGGGGAACGAGGGGAACCAAAATCATGCCGCTAAGGATAACAACGAGAACCGCGGGGGGGCCGCACCTAGGGGAAGGCGAGAAAAAGGAGGGGGGGGGTCTTCAGAGCAGCGGTTGTGTAACGGAGAAAAATTGGAAAACGCACGACGGCGAGCCAAACGCCAACTGGGCCTTTCCAAAGGGGGGAAGGCGACTCAGGGGAGTGCACGTGCTGTACAAGAGTTCCGGGAAATTTGGAATGAACTGACTTCACCAGGGAAGGCCAAGCGGGAAGTAGGGTCTCGTCCGCGAGCCCTCAAAAAAAGAAGGGGTGATTAGGAACACATAGGGGCCTCCTATACCAGGGGGCGCCAAAGAGAGGAAAGGGTCGGCCAGGGTCCGACGTGAAAATCCCCACAGAGGACTCACCGGAATAAGGGGTGAACAGTTCAAGGGGAAGCTCAACCACTTCTCACTCGAGAAGTAAGGTTTCGAAGCGGGTCCACGGGAAGGAACAGCTCAAACACGGAGGCGCAGGAACCCTAAAAAGGAGTCAATAGGACTTAGGACTTCCCTAAGGAAAAGGAACTGGCGTAGCCGTGGTGACCCGTGCGCGAAAAGGGGGGGGGGAACAAATTATTAAAGAATCCTCACATCCCGGGAACAGGGGAGGAAGAACACTGACGGTGTTGGACCTTGTGGCGGGGGTCAAGGGAGAACCTATTGAAACGCCACAGGAAGGGGTAACCACTGATGGAGATAGAACCACCAGGGAGGAACTCGGTGTGAAGGGGGGGAGGGCAGAAGGGGGAGAAAACAAACGTTTTGCGGAAAAAAAGCCCAGACCAAAACGTACCCGGAAAAGAAAGGGCATCGACCAGGTTATCACTAAAATGGGTTCAGCGGAGGGGGAACCGGCCTGAACCGCAGGGAAATAAAAAACCTCGGACCGGGGGGGAGTCGATCAGAAGAGCCCAAAAGATGCCTTCGGAAAACAGACAACCGAAAAAAAACGTCGTGGGAAGAGAAAAGTGCGAATTTCGGGAGGCAAACGGTCCCCCGGCGGGAGGGGGGGAGGTGAGAAAAAGGAGGATCGCGCTATACCTGGGGGGGGAAAAAAAATTGAGGGTAATCCGGCGGGAACGACGCCAGTACAACTCCAGGAAAAGGGGAGCCCGACGAAAAAATTCTGGAAAAGAATCCGGACGAAACGTTAGAAGGGAAAACCGGACTGGGGGGAGGCGCGCGAGGTGGGGGTTGGCGTTGCAATAAGACAACCGAGGGCAGAAAAGGGGGAGTGAAAACGGACACACTTATTCAATCAGGGAAGAAGTGGGGGTGTGAGGGGCGGGAAATGGCGCTTGAAAAAAAATCACAGAGAGAGGGGGGACGGGAGGGCGGACCCTTTTGTCTACTCGGCGATCATCGCGTCACCTAGATGTGTCTACAGTTCGGAAGAAAGACACGGCACGTCGTGGGGGACCAGCCTGGGGGGTGGTAGGGACGCGGTAAAGACACCCAAAGAGGGTACGCTACGTCGGAGGGGAACCTCAGGAAAGGCCGAAAGGGTGGCTCCCTAAATGGGGGGGGAAGGACGGGTCCAAAAACCAAATCGTCACCGGTCGCCCGAAAAAGAAAAACAGGGGAGGGGAGGGGGCCTGACCCCTCATGAAACACAGCGGCCGAAGATAATCGAAAGGGGTGCGGCCTGTCAAACAAAAAAAAAGGGGGAACGAACGCAGGAGAAGGAAGCTCGGAAGTTCGGAGTAACAAGGCGGGCAAGGCTTCAAAAACTTGGTGTTTTTTTTGTTAAGGGTTTTTACGGGGTTGTTGGGAAAGGGCACACAAAAGCGGATGGAGCGAGAACCATAGAGCATGATATCACACCTTAGGTTGGTAGCGGTACCTGGAAAAGGCGAGCCGAAGGGGGGACAGGGTGGGTTAAAATGAACGAGGCCGCGTCCGCAACGAAGGTCGGTAAGGGGGGGGACGGGCCAACGGACTTGAAGGACGGGTGTTTGGAATGCCAGTGGGAAACAACAGGATCAAGAACATGGAAATCACGAAGTCCTTGACAGGGGGGTTTGATCGCCAATGAAGGGTTTTGAGGACGGGCCAGGCAGGGGGACAGCTTGGCACACGGGCCCGGTTAAAAAAAAAAAACAACACCGCCAGAAGGTGTGTTTTGTTGTGGGAATGAGGGCAGGTCGGGTGTCTGGGAGAAGCTCTGTTCTTACCCAGTCACCATAGCCCACTGACTGGGTGTGAATATGTATAAAGTAAAAACAGAGGGGGGAAAAAGGGGAAAGAAACCACGGAAAAGCGGGGGAAAAGGAAGAAGGAAAAAAGAGCCACGAACCAAGAAGGGGGGCCGGGCAGAGAGGAAAAAAGAAGAAGGCAGCGAGAACAACAAAAAAAAAAAACAGCCTGACGAACCGGGGAGCCAACCAAACAGAGACCGGAGAAAAAAGGGTACGGCGCGGATTTTGGTATTGATGATAATTGTCTCATGGGTTTATTTCTGGGAGGTTCCGCGGGCGTTGTTGTGTGGTTTTTTGGGTAGCAGAGACCCAAGGGAGTTGAAAAAAAAAAAAAAGGGGGGGGGGGGGAAACAGACTAAAAATCTGGGGGCGAGACGACACGAACGGGAAAAAATCGCAACTCACACCCGCGGCTCCTGCCCAACGAGAGGCCAAGGAGTAGACAAACAACAGCCGGTGAAATCAAAGCAAGACAAACAGAAGAAACGATTTCGGAAAATAGGTAGACCAACAACGGCAGAAGAATGTTCCCGATGATTGCACGGGTTTAAAGAGCCATGCCCTTGAAAAAAAGGAGGGGGGGACGGCAGTGAAGGACAAGGATGGGAACCAAAGGGTGATTTAATAAGAGGTCATCAGGAGAAAAACAAGACAGGCGGGGGAATGAAAAGGTTGGAAGGAGCCATGGGACGACCGTGCAATCAGCGGACGGGGAAAAACAAAATCTGAATGGAAGATGACACCGTCAAGAGGGGAAAACTTTCACGGGAAAAACAATCTGCCCCCAAAAACCACTACAAGGGGAACTACTGACACAAGGACGGCGCGGGGTGGGCTATCCAAACCAGTTGCGGTCAAAAAAAAAAAAGTTCAGGGAACATGCCAACCCGCGGGCGGGGGAGACACCGAAGAACTCTCAGGGGTCGGCAGGATGAGGAGAACCAGGGGAAACGTGGGAGATACAGATACATGTCGGCTGCCTCGAAAAAAAAAAAAAGGGACCACCTAAGACGAAACCAGCCAGGGGGGAGAGGAGGGAAATTCAGAAATCCGGGCCGTCGACCAAAAAAAAAGAAAAGGAAACCGCACTGTCCAAGGGAGGGGCAGATAAAAGAAAAAAAAAAGCAAAATCGAATCTCCGTCTTCGAATTGCAAAGGAGAAAAAAAGAAAATAGGTGGATCACGCAAGGGGCACAAAAACGAACCGGGCAACCGCAAAAAAGAACCCGACAATTCTCAAGGAAAAAAGGACACGAACCTGGGCCAACTGAGTACCCGAGAGTTACAAAAGGAAATATAACAGGGCGAAAGTTCCAACCAGGCCGAAAGGCCCAAGGACCTGCCATGGAGGTGCCAGAAAAAGGCCAAGGTTTGGGGAGGGCAAAACGCTGAGGGAGGAAAAAACCACAGGCGCGGGGAAGGGCAAGGAAACCACCCGAAAAGGGGGAGGGGAAAATGGCGGTTTTAGAAAAAAAATGGCCAGGCGAAAAACAGACTGGGGAGGTTCTACGAACAAAAACACTGGAGGCTCTCCCGGAAAAGAAACGTAGGGGACAAGAAGCCCCTCAAGGGAGGGGGCTTTGAAAACCAGGCCCTTTGGAAAGAAAAAAACCGGCGACCGAAAGAGGGGGTGGGACAACGAAGGGAAACGGCCTAAATCCACGCAGGCGGTTTTGCTATTTCGTGAAAGCGGGTGACCGCCGACCCGGGGTGCAGCTCACCGGGCGAACGCAAAAAGGGACCAAGGGGTCGACTCAAAGAAAAAACCCAGGCCTAGGGGGGGGAGACACTGTGGTGCTAGGGGAAACGACTCTGAAAACCGGGGCGGGCCAAGAAAAGTCCGCCCCAGGAAGTTGTCCGATGCGGAAAAGAAAAATTGCGCCAAAGAATACCGTCGGGGAAAGGGAGGGAAAGGGGCAAATCATCACGGGGAGGAAGGGAACGGGAAAGATCCGGCAGAAGGCATGCCCTGCGCAAAAAACTAACACAAAAAGGGAAAAAGAGAAGAGATAAGGCGCGCAGCGAGAGGTTCCGAGGAGGACGACCGTGATGGTAAAGGGGGTCTGCCCGCGATTCCGAAACTGGGTATTTTGGGGGAAAAGTGGGGGCCGCAAACATGGGGGAAGCAGAATAAGGCGACGGAAGGGGGGGGGGGCGAGGGAAGCGTGTGGAAAGTCGACGGCACCTAGAAGGACGACCGAACGGTTGAAGAATCGGGTGAAGTCCGACCGTCGTCGGCCAACCTTCTTAAAGGGAAGGAGAACGGACCAAAAGAAAGATCGACAACAGAGCCACCGGGCCTATAAATAGGGGGAAAAAAAAAATACGGGGGACCGGCCAGTTTCGGTTACCGGAAATAGAAAAAACTGCGCTGTTTGGGGAACCCAGCACGAAAAGACGGTGGGGAATGGGCAGGTTGCCCGGGGGGAGGAGGGACGATCACCAAAAAAAAAAAGGGGGGGGAAAGGTGGGCCACAGACTATCCGCAGGGGGGGGGTACCTTAACCCAGCCGGGGAGGAAAAAAAACCGCCGGAGCTGAAAAGCCCGGGGGAAACGAAACGTCGAGGGGGGGGACTCCCCCTTCCAAGCAGCGGGGAACGAAACAAAAAAAAAAAATCGAAAAAACAGACAAGTCAAGTCAGCACGAACGGCCCTAGGACCCTGGGTCGCGCGAGGGAAAGGATCGCCGTGTTAGGGGGGGAACTCCGGGGTTGGGGGGGAGTTCGGGTTTCTCAGAAAAAAAGGCGGGGTGGGGGGCCCGATGGGGGGGGGATCTTACCGGGAGAAAAAAATGAGGGCCCCAGCTCAAAAAAAGGTTTACCATGGCCTCGGGTAGGGAAAAAAAAAGAAAGATGTGGAAGATGCCAAGGGTCCGAGAAGGAGACTTTGCTATAAGGAAAATGTGGGGAGGGGCACAGGGGGGGCGTTCTTTCTGCTAGGAGGGGGTCCCAAAGGTTTGGGGCCGACGCCGAAGTGAGGGGTTCTGGACATCCAGTTAAAAAACCTGCCTGGGGTGGGGTAAATTGGCCGTCCAAAAAAAAAGGGGGGGGGGGGGGTCCCGCAGAAAGAAGCTTGTGGGAAAAAGGCGGAAAGCATGGTTCAAGGCAAAAAAAGAGTCATCCCAGAAAAGAGGCGGTCGGAAAAAAAAACCTCGGACGCGTGAAAATGGGCCGTAAAAAGATCAATGTCGTAAAAGCAAACGGCATAGCCACCAGGACGGTCTAGGGGTGGAAAGGGGGGCTGCGGCAGGGGGGGGCAGAAGGGGGGGGTCGTTGGTTGGGTGGGGCCTACCGGGAAAGGTGTCATGGAGTCCTGACTTGTCACGAAAGGGGAGGGTCTCGTCTTATTCAAAAAGATGAAGGGAAACGCGTTCAGTCGGAGGGGGATGAAACGTAAACGAAAAAAAAAGAGGCCCCGTGGGGAAGGTGTTTCTCCCGGGAAAAATGCGTGCGGAATAACGAGCGTTGTTGGACCTTCGCGCAAAAAACCAATCGAACAGATTCGGGGGGGGGAGGACAGGGTCATCAAGAAGGAACCATCCCGATGAACGGCAGGGGGTCCCTTGGTGAAAGGACAACTAATTTGGCGTTCCTCAACCAAGGGTGAGGGGTCGAGAATGGTGGGGGGGGGGCGGGGCGGTGATCGCCAGGGGGTCCGAGCGCCTAAAAGAACGAAAGGATGCAAAAAAGCCAGGACTCTCCCGCCCGTCCATAGGGGGGGGCGAAAAAATCTCCCCAAAGTGGCTCTTTTGGAAAAAGCCCTCGGGTCGGGCTCCAACAAAAGCCTGGAAAGGGATTACTTTCCTCGAAAGAGTTTCGCCGAAGGGGAGGGGCCATCAGTTGTGTGAGAATGGGGTTTGGAGCAAAGAGAAGGGCTGTTCCGGAAAAAAGGGGGAAAAGAGTGTATGAGGGGGCGACAAGTGATCAACTGGGCGGGGGCTTATTGAAAGCCCCAGGGTAGGCCCTGGAGAGGGTGGGGGTTGAGGCTTTTCTGAAAAAAAGGCATGTTATGGGTCTTCGGAAAAGCGGTTGGGGCCGAGGTATCCTTGCCCCTGAAAAAGGGGGGGGGGGGCCCACTTGGCGCGGGGAACCGCCAGACCCGACTTCTAGCAGAAAGGCAAGGGGGACAAGGCTTGGGAAAAAAGAGGCCCGCATGACCGTGGAGAAGGGGGGGGCAGAAGACCTCTCAAAAAAACGAGAATGTTGGGGGGAAGGGTTGACACAAGAAGTCGGGCACTGTTCCTTCAAAATTGATGGTGATCTATAGGGGATTCGATAAGGCTGGGGAAAAGAAAAAAGCGTGGGGGGGTTCTACTCGGGGGAGTGGGCCAGTCTTTGCTGAAGATGGGGTGTCGATCCCGAAAGAGACGAGCGGTGAGGGGAAAGGGGGGGTTAAAGGAATGTAAATTCCAATCTTCGATGAAGGGGGTTCAAGGGAAAAAAACTTGGTGGTCGGTGGGTAAAAAAAAGCCCCATACTGAAGGGCATGTTTTTCCAGAATCGGAAAAGGGGAACGAGGAAAAAGAAAGAAGGGTCCCCGACGGCGGTGGGGAGGGGGGAATAAAGGGGGCCCGTAACTGCGGCGAAATGAGCTACCGAATGGCATCACGAGGGGGGTAATCAATGGGGGAACTTCTCGAAAAAGGAGGATCAGGTGGGGGTTTGTCAAATCTGGGATGTGCTTGAAAAAATTTGTTCTAAAAACCGACCACCGCGGGGAAAGGGTTGTGGGATCCGGGGGGACAAGGGGGAGCACTTTTGGGGCAAAACTTCCCAAAAAACCCCTAGGCTAAAAAAACGGTTACTTGCCTTGCGTCCCGGGAAGGCGAGCCCGCCCAAAGGACCGTCGGCGGCCCTGTCCACAAAAACCCTGGCAGAGTTGTAGGGGAAAAGGAGGGCGCAAAAACGACATCAATAACGAAAGCCTCCAACACGGGGAGGTGTGGGGGAGCAAAGACCAGAAGGTCCCTTCCGCCTCAAAGCCCCTAAAGATTAAGTCCGCAAGGTGGGGGCAAAGCACCGGAAGGGAAAAAGTGTTCTACTTGGGGGGGGAAGTCCACTACTTTGAAGGGTAGGGGTGGGGGGGGGATATTGAAAACAGTGGCTTGAGACAAAGAACAAATCAGCCCGTTGAGTAAGCGGTGTTCAGAACGGTTTATGGGTACTTAAAAACCACGGCGCTGGGAAAAAAAAACCTAAGCCCTTCTCCCCTCACAAGGTCGGGACGAATGTCAGGGTGGGGGGAAAACATGGGAAAAAGAAAGGGGATTCGGCGCAAACCGTGGGGGGGTCGAACTTCGAAGAAGCAAAACAACACAGAACGCCTTCCGGGGAGAAAAAAAAAACGAGGACGAAGGGGGGCGGGGAAAGACGCTTGCCTGGCAGGGGTGTTCCACAAAACGGGGAGTCAGCAAAAATCACCACTAAAAACACACGACCGGGGAAGTCCGCGGGGGGAGAAAAACGGTGTGGGCCAAGGGCGATGCAAAAAAAAAAGACCGAAAAGATCGAAAAAAAAAAAACAACGGAGCGTCCCGCGGTGAGAAGGGGGGAACGGACGATGAGGGCCAGGCGAGGGGAAGGCGAAGGGAGCGGGAAGAACTCCGGACGCATCTGGGGGGAAAAAAAATTTTTGTTAGAGAGAGGGAGAGTGCGACTCGGGGCGACGACCGGCCAGGCCAACTGCGAAAGGAGAAAAAATAGGTGAAGCAGCAAAAGGGGGGCTTTGGCGGGGCCGGAAGGAAGCAAAAAGTTTTCCGTATTTCGCAGGGGGCATCTCCTCATGGAGGGAACCAAGAGAAAAAGCTCCGATAGCTTCCAAAAAAGAGGGACGGCCAGGGTTTGCCGGGGCGGAAGCCAACAAAAACTGACTCACCAGGTTACACGCAGGAAACGTTGTCGTCGCCAGAAAAGGGCCTACGCAATAGATAAAAAAAGATGTGGGTCGAAAAGAAAATGCTTCAGAAAAAAGCATCGGGCCTGACGAAGGGACCTCTGCGAGAACATCAATCCGTCAGACCTTCCCCGTATAGAAAAGAAAAATGTAGGCCTTACCCGGTAGGAGGGGGGGCTCAGTATGGGGAACGACGGAGGAAAGGGGGGGGGAGGGGCTTTCCCACTTCAAAAAGGAGACTCTGGGAGGGTCGTGGGGGAACCGTGTGGAGGATTCGATGAAGACAGGTAAAAAAATAACCCCTCCCACATCAAACCGGTGTCGAAAAAACGGAAGCTTTCGAACTCGGGACTGACGGAAGAAAAAAAAAAAACAGGAAAGGCAGGAATCCCCCATAAAAAACAAACCTCACGGAATTCGGCCATCGGGGTGTTGAAACGTGGAACTTCAACCAGAAAAAGGGGGAAACGTAAAAGGAAACAGCAGGGACGAACGCCGATGAAGCGGACCATAGGGAGCCCAGTTTCCCCTCCAAAGGACACAGTGTGAAGTTTTTCCCAAAACCGACACCAAGCCAAAAGAAGAGAGGGACGACCGGGGGAAGAAACTTGCGGAACAACCCAAAGTCCCCCCCGGCGAAGTACACGGTAGGGGAAAATCAGGGTCGCTGAATAATAAAGGTGAGAGAGTGAAAAACAGGGAAAGGGGGTGTGGGGGGGGGGGAAGAGGACATGAAGGAGGGTGGAGGGAGTGGGGAAGGGGGTTTAATAGGGGGAGGCGAAAGGAGCGAGTGTGGGGGGGGTGTGTTTTGAAAAATATGGGGGGAAGGAAGGGGGGGGGAGAAGGAGGGGAGGGGAGGAGAGAGAGGGGGGAAGTCTAGGAGAACGGGGTGGGGGACCAGGAGTCGCCTTAAGGTCAGCGGGAAGTAAGGGGACGCACTACCTCGGAAAAAAAAAGAAGAGTTCAGGACCGCCGACGAATCGTCGTCTCTGGGGTCTCCGCTCGGATTATACCAAACCCACAATACGCTGATACAGCAGACGGACGGTTTGGTGGTTCAAAGAAAATCATTTGGGGGAGCACACTGACCTATGAAGGCCAAAAGCGGGGGGAAAAATCCAGAATTGCAAGGAAGAGCGTCAGGAAGAAAGACTGAACAAGGGAGTGCAAGGACAAGAGCGCGTCGCAGGAGGGAGACCCTCTTAAAACCGCGAGGTCGAGAAACCTCTGAAAACCACGTGAATCAGGGGACAACCCTGTTCGCCCTGAAAAAACACCGGGGGGGGGATTTGCCTTGAAAAAAAAAAAAAACAACCGTGAACAAAAGAGAGGCCCGATTTGGAGGGGCCGTCCAAAAGTAGGGGTCACACAGAGAACCGCGTCGAGAGAAAGGGGAAAATTGCAGGCAAGGAAAAGTCGGATAGACGTTGTGCTCAGGGGTGGTGAAAAACAGCCTTTATCGGGGAAAAGATCCAGAAGAAATTCCACGAGGACGACTGGGAAAAAAAATGGGGTAGTCAAAAAAATCCTTTTCGGAAAAAAAAAAAAAAAAAAGGGAAAACGGTGTTGGGGAGGAAAGCGGCCCGTGGCAAAAAGGAATACAATATGAAAAAAAACGCCACATCCTGATTATGAGGACTGGGGAGAAAGTCGCCGGGGGGAGGTCATGTTGTGGAGGAAAACTCCAGGGGGGCCAACCAGAAAACCAAAAGAACCGTCCGGGGCCACCCCGGAAAAGCCGACTGAAAAGAACATGCTGGTTGAAAAACCGCAAAAAACAAAATAGGGGGAAAAGAACCTACCACGAAAAACGGAAAATCAAAAAAAAAAAAAGAAAGGGAGTCCTGTCGAAAAAAAAATACCCGAAGGACGGAAAAACAACGAGTGACCCGGCCATGCCATAAAAAAACACCGATGCGAAGAGGCAAACGGCAGGGAAATGCTGTCAACTCCCCAGGAAAATGTATGCAAATGGTGGGAAAAACGAACCGAAAAACACCGGGCACCAGAATTTGTTACTTGACGAACTTACGGTGAGGGAAAGTCAGCGACGTCGCGGGCCATAAACGTCCGAGGCGAAGAGGCCAAGGCGAGAAAAAACCCAAAAGGCCTTCTTCAATAAAAAAAAAAGGTGAACGAACGGGATCGCGGAAGGGGAAGGGGAGACCCATCACGATAGGGGAATGGTTTCCGATGATTACGTGAAAATCTTAGGGGGGGCAGCGGCCCGCGAAAAATACCGGTGAGATCGGAAAAAAAAAAGTCCCCCTGTCGAAAGGGGGGAAACAAGGCGGGGAATTCCGAAACGTAGGAAGAAAAGCAAATCGGAGACCGCTACACAAGCCGACAGAGAAGACCGGCATGAACTCGGGGAAAGACCCCTTCAAAAACAAAAAGAAACACACCCGTCGCCCGGAGAACAGCCATTCAGAACGACCGGACCGGGCCAACCAACCGATCGAAAAGAAAAGCGGCGTGAAAATGTCGCGGGGAAAGGAAACCCAGTCTTTATGAAGGTCGGTTTAGGTCGACGAGGGGAAGGCCTCGCCGTTGGCACAGAAATGCGGAAAAAGGGATCCCCGAGGAAAGACGGACCATCATGTTTCTCTGAAAAAATGCAGAACGCGAAACTAGGGGCCACGGAAAAAAAAGCTGGCCAAGATCTGGATCCAGAAGACTTCGATAGAGGCTCGTCCTGAGGGGGGGCCATCTCGCCAAAAAAGACGGACCAAAAAAACCCCCGGGAAGAGGAAAAAAAGAAACGGAGAAAAAACGAAAATGCAACAAAAGTAAGATCTGAACCCCAAAAAAAAAAACCACTGGGTACACCGGCGGCGGGGGAAAGAAAAACGGAGAGGGAAAAGTGCCCCAGAAAGGCAAAAGTTTCCCATCGCCACAGCCATTGGCCCTGAAAAAGGGGACTCTGCTATGGGGTCGGGACAGACCAAGGACGGGACACACGGAGGAGGGCCGGAAAAGCCCACCGCTAAGGAAGGGCCATCCAGAGGGACGCGGGAAAAAAAGCTTGCGATAAGACTTGAAACGAGGGTGATCTAGCTCAAAACCACTCTCAAAAAAAGGCAAAAAAAAACCACTAAAAGGGGGAGGTTCGCAAACAGAAAGGGGGAAAGTTGATCAAAGGGCCGTCGCCTCACTGGGGGAAGAAACGACGGTCAACGGGGGCCAGGCAAAGGTGGGGGGGGACTTTGTCGATCTGGAGGCCGCTCGACCAAGGCCGCGGAAAAGGAACAACGTTCGACGAAAAAACGATCAAAAAAAAGTAAAAACATCAAAAGGCCGCCCGACGGGGAAACCTGGAAAAAAGACTTCGCAAGGGAGGGGTCCATTTCGCACATCGAAAGGGCCGTGGCCCAAAAAAAAAAAAAAGGATACCGTACGGAAAAAAGTCATCCTCGGTCATAAGAGCGCAAAGAAGGCAGTCGTGCCGAGCAGGCAGATCCTCTCAACAAAAACCAACGGAGTGAGTAGTGCGTCAAACCCCGATCTTACGGAGGAGACCGACAGGACCGAAAGGTAGGAGAGATCCCATTACGAAAAGAACGGTTATTTGGAACCCTAAAGGGGGGGGAGCCCATAAAAATCAAAAGAGGGGGGGGAAGCACCTGTGTTTTTTAAAGTGTACAGCGGTGAAGCAGGAAGAAAAACCTCCGGAGCGGGTTATAGTCGGGGGGAAGTCGACGTTGTGAAGAAGTCGGTAAGATGTAACGAAAACGCGTCCCCAGATCGACATAAGGAAATAGCCACCAAAGGATTAAAGAGGAGAACTTTATGGGAGGTGTCGACAAGGCCATTTGAAAAACCCGGGAAGAAAACGACCCCGCAAAAGTTTTTGCCTGAAAAAAAAAGCCAGGCTTGAGGAAGTGACGGGAGGTTGGGGAAAAAGGGGGGGCGAAAAGGAGAGGGGGGGGGGGGGCCGGAGCAGAATCTCCCTTGAGGGGTGGCGCCAAAAATGAAAAAAAAAAAAGCACACACCAAAAAAATCAGCTGGGGGGAGGCTCCTCCCATCGAAGTTCGTGGGTATCCTTGACAGCGTGGAACCCCGAAAAAGGCGCCGAAATCGCAAAGGAAGAGCAGCATAACTGCGATGGGGAAAAGTGGTTTTTTTCTGGAAAGGGGGTAACTACTAGGGTGGGGTATCAGGGTTTCGGAAAAACGGTGGTTGGTGGGCCGATTTTGGGGGGGGGGTCGATGTTGTCGGTGGGTCTCCGGGAAAATGCAAAGGGTTGGTGGGTGCTTAGCAAGAATGGTCGCCCCCTATGAAAAGTGCCGAAAAATTTCCTGCAAAAGGAGAACTTTGGAAGAAGACCTGTTAGGTCTTCATTCAAAAAAGATCTTGGGACAGCGTTCTGGTACAAGGTTGCCGAAAAATCGAGGGACTTGCATCGAAGGGAAGAAACATGCCTGTTGTAAATCGGCAAGGCCGTGGGTCTCAAAAGAGTGAGCCCGGAAGGACAAAGGGGAGAGGCGCAGGGGTCGTCCGACCGAAACATCACCGATCCTGTTGAGTTAGAAAAAGCTCGGTGCCCGGGGGAAAAGCTTTCCCATTAAAGGGAACCGCACGGCACAAACCAAAAAGTCGTCGTGAATGGAAGGAGATTGGGGGTGGGGGAATTTTTTCGGGGGGTTTGTGTGGTTTGTGTTCCGAAAGTTTTCCCATGCCCGGGGGAACTCGAAGGGGCCCACCCTTGCCTGGGGGGGGGGGGATTAAAAACCGGATTCACGAATCCATGCCGTAACGCAATTGGGAGGCAAAACGAGCCCGGGTATGGGAGGGTTTTCGCGCCAGGCCAGCGTGCCGGGATAACCGGGGTCAGCTGGAAATGCAACGCTCCGAAAAGGGGGGGAACGATTGAAGGGGAATCGAATACAGATCCAAACCGCTCTGCGGGGGGGTGCTGACAAAAAACGGGAGCCTCCGTGAGTGAAGGGGTGGATTAGAAACCCGGCGTGGGGTGGTTGGGAACGTGGGAAAGGGGGGTTGATCGCCAAGGGGGAGAATACGGAAAAGCAAGAGAAACGTCTATCGAAAACCTGTGGGGGGAAGGTAGGAAAGGTAGGGGCATCGAAAAAAAAAAGACGCTGCGAGGGTCAATGTCGGGTCCGGGGGAAAAGAAAAAAAAAAAAGCGGGAAACCAAGCTTCAATCGGGGGGGGAGAGCTGGGGCAAGAAAAAAGGTCGGCTGTCCTGAAAGTTCCGCGGGGGGGGGGTGTAGGGGGTTGAGAGGGGAGGGTCATGGCCGCTTGTGCCGAACCGTTTCAAGGAGGAGCGGAGAAAAAAACTTCGTGCTATTATTGTCCCAAAAAAAGGGGAGTTGAGGGACTGGTCCTGGGGGGCATTGGTGTGGTGAAAATCGGGCAGTGGGTGGGGGATTCTTTTGGGCAGAACAGGCCACTGGGCACGTGTGGACGTCGTCTCCCCGCGGCTGAGGACTGCTGGATAATTTGGAAAAAAAGGGCGCTTGTTAGAAAAAATGACCTCCAAAGCCGGATCAAACGGCTAAAGGGGCCTGTGAGACGAGATGACAAAACTGTTGCAGGAAAACTGTGGCCAAAACCCGGGGCGCACGGAAGTGGGGGTTTCCGGTAGTTCCGACAAGGCCTGTTCCTAGTCAGCAAAGACAAGCAATCGGAAGCCATTGGCCAAGGACATTGGTGCAAGAGTCTTCTGCCAGGCTAGCTGAAGGTGGTGTGCTAAAAGTGGGGGAGGGGGTTGTCGAAGAAGAAGTCTATCCTCTTGGGCACTTGACAAAAATTGGGGGGTGACATAAATCCGGGGGAGTGTGGGACTAAAAGGAGAAATGGACCGGGGCCACTGATCGAAAAAAGGGGATCAGGGGGGAGACAGGCCCAAGACAAACAGCGTGGTTTTTTTCGTGGCCTAGAGGTGTGGCAAAACCGTTGTCCGCTCAGGGCTTCACTACTTGCCGGGGGAAGGAGCACACGAGGGTGAAGAAATCGGCTGGTGGAAGCCCCAAAAGTGTTGATTAAGGCGTTAAGCGACCGAACGCGCTCGGGGGGCCTTGGCATGAGAAGCGAGGGGTTGTTTCACGGGCTAATAAGTCATTGTGAAAAATTAAAAAAAAGGGAACTCGTGCGTGCTAAAAAATAAAACGGGGGCCACAGTTGGTTGTCCCGGGTGAAAATATCGAAACGTGGAACCTATTGGCATTGTACTGGACATTCCGAAAGTCTTATGAGAAAAAAGCCTCAAGAGACTGGAAGGGCAGGCCCGAAACGTACCTGGGGGGGGGGGGGGTAGTCTCAGTGCTCAAGGATTAAGAATGCGCAAACAAATTCTGTTTTTGGAAAAGAAAGGGGGGGGGGTCCAGGACCGGTGGCAGGAAAAAAACAGCACCCGAAAAGGAAGGGAGCCGGAAAAAGCCATCCAGGGGAATCGCAAAAAAAAAGGAAAAAGGCCGTCCCCGTGTCGTGGTGCAGGAAAAGCATCAGCCGAAAGGATCGAACGCCCAGGTGAGGGTCGGTGACCCGTTGGACCAGGAAGATTGAGAAAAGAAAAAAAGATGATCACAGCCCACTGGTGGTTCAAAAGGGAAAAGAGACCAAGGGGGGAGAGAGGGGCTGTTCATGCCAGAGGCGTTCCACCTGTGGGGGAGTGGGCCTTCAGCAAAGTCGAAAAAAAGGTCCGGTGGTGGTGCTCCGAGGAAATAGGGTCGGTGCGTGTGAAATCTGCCCCTTCACCAGGATTACCAGAAATTCGACTCAGAACGAGAGAAGCACTATATGACGCCTTCCTAAAAAAAGTCTGTGAAAGAAAACCGGTGGTGACTCCCTAGGAAAGACTGCGCAAAAAAAAAGAAAAGGAAGGCTCAAAAGGGGCTCTTGGAAAAGATGAAAACGCCTTGACGAGGGGTGGGCTAAAGGGCATCCTTTTGGACCGATCAAACCTGGAACACTCGGCAAAAGGCCCAAAAACACCTGTTCTTCTTTCTAGGCGAGATTTCAAAGGAACCGTGCCCAAAGCAGCGGATATCAAGCCGCGGTGGGGGAAAAGTTTTCCCTGCGAAAAACCAGGGGGGCCTGCCGAAGAGAGGAAAGGGGGCTCGAGCAGATCAAAAAAAAGACAAGATAGAGGGAAAAAAAACGAAGACCATATGGGGAAAAGAAAAGATCTGAAAAGGGGGTGCAAAAGGGGGGGATCCCACATAAGGAAGACGTGAGAGTACCACGAAGTGGAAGGTGTAGTCTCCCAGGAACAGAATATGGGGGGTCGGTGGCTCAGGGAGGGTACCAGAAAACCCGAAAAAAGTACTCGCCAAATCTTCCAATCTTGCAAAAATTGCAGACACGCCTGGGGAAAAAGTCCGTTGCAGCAGATGTTGCCACTGGGGAAGCTTTGAGGGGAAATGCACAACGCGGGAAAAAAAGAAGAGACCGCTTCGCGGGGCTTGGCGACAAACACAAAACTCACAAACTGGGACCGGTCCCAAAGGAAAGAACTCGAAAAAGAACTCTTTTGAGAAAGGAAAGAAGTTCAAAAAAAAATTTGGAGGAATCCCAAAAGAGGTCCCAACCTGAATTCAGAGACGCGGTTGTGGCCAGCGGGCTGATTAACCAGGGATCCGGCGGAACCGGGAGAGGGAAAAAATTTACCTAGAAGCCATGGCGTCTATCCGAGAGAGCAACAGGGCATGTCAACACCCACCGAAACCGGGGACGGCCTGCAAAAAGTAGAAAATGCGGAAATTTCCGAAAAACAGGTTCAGGGAGGGGAAAGGGGGGGGAATCGCGCGAGAAGGTACCGGCAGTTGAAAAAGGGCCTTATCTGAAGCACGCTCCTAAAAAAAAGACCAGTCACAAAAAAACCCAACGAGACGGCGGCTGTGAAAAGGACGCCAAAAGCCGTCAAACAAAGACAACGGGAAGTAAAGGCCTGGGTTGGAGGGAAGCACAAAACGGTCGATTTTTAAAAGCAGAGGAAGGGGGGGGGTCGGGGGGAAAAACAGTAGGCAAGCAGAGCGCGTCTGCAAAAACATGAAACGCCGTGAGTAGGCATCCAAAAGTCGCATCAGAACCGACGAGGGGCGTCGGGAGGGGGAAACCGAAAAAAGGGGCGACGGGCGTCTGCACCAGGGCCAAAAAAACAGCCGGAAGCATGCGCTGAGGGGACAAAAGAGCCGGGATCCCGTGGGAAAGAGAGCCGCGGCCTGCACGTGTTCCAAAAAAAAACCGCCTCGGAAATCGGATGAAAAAATGTCGGCCCAGAGGGAGCCGACGAATTCGACCAAGGTTGAGCACAGTTATAGCAAAAGCCTATCCGAAGCGGAACAATT
>Ga0179593_1373833_pt1 | contig 23625 bp, 35 predicted proteins | sample CZODoug2_1_08_16_FD_185931 | JGI IMG/M metagenome (GOLD analysis project Ga0179593, IMG submission 185931) | Vadose zone soil fungal communities from Angelo Coast Range Reserve, California, USA - CZODoug2_1_08_16fungal (PacBio error correction) | ecosystem: Environmental > Terrestrial > Soil >...
TCAAAAAAGGGAGGAAGTCCTTGACAAAAGAGAGAGTGTGCTTAAAACGTCGCACAAGGGTGGGGGGGGAAAATAAGGGGTGGATCCAAAGTGTGCAAAATAAAAAGCAAGAAAGGGTTTTATGAAAGGCGCTAGCTGTTTGTTTGGCCTGCCGGTCAGAGAAGACGTGCTTCTTTTCGACGGTTAAAAAGGTCACGGGAAGGGAAATTGACTTCCCTTTTGGGGTGTCTCACAAAAAAGTGTTCGGTGTTCGGGGGGCAAGAAGCGAAATGGATTGTCTAGGGAAGGTTTGTAATAAGGGGGTAAGAGCAAAGTCTGACAAGCGACGAACCGTGTGTGTGGGACCGAAAGTAAACTCCCCTTAGTTCGGAAGGAAAAGAAGCTTTCTCCGACTAGCAGTAGGAGCCTCCACAAAAGTAAGACAATATGTGTAACTCATAAGGGAGAACTTTTAAACGGGAAATAAAAAGGAGGCAAAGAAAACTCATCGTGTAAACATTGAAGAAAAAAGGGGAGCACTGGAGTGGTCAGCATCTGGCCAGAAGCGCGAGTCATCGACGTCGATAGAACAATAACAACATGGCCTGGCATCGGAGGGAGGGGAATAGACGAAAGCCCAGATTCTGAGGGGAGGACAAGAAAGCAAGAAAAGAGGGCAAGAAACAGGCGGGGTGTGGCCCCGAATATACGACATCCGCGAAACTTTAGAACTGGAGGAAGGAAAAGACGACGTTGGGGGATACATGTAGGGAAGTGCCTGCTAGTAGTGTTCGCAGGTGGTTTGTCGGTGGAACGAGCGTCCATACGAAAGAAGAAGGCCTGCTCGCAGGTGAGTAAGGAGAAAGAAAAGCCAAAATGAAACTAAATAGAGTTCTCCGGGCAGCAACGGCAATAGGGACAACCTTCTGTGTAGCGGGAGCGTGGCGACCTGGTGCTCATCCGCGGACGGAAAGGCACACTAGAAAACACAGGTGTATAAGACATGTACCCAAAAGAGAATTATTAAGGGGAAGGACTTCTGGAGCAGCTCTGGCCTACGGCGGCGCAGGTCCTGATTAAAGTAAGGGAGCGGGATACCGCTCGAGGGGACGGGAAATGAAGTAACAGAGAAATACTTGCAAGGTGGGGGGTCTAGGCGGAGTAAAACAGATTGTCGCGTCGGAACGCCAGGGACATGGTTTTTCCTAAGTGGGGTTGAAAAAGAAAAGAGGGACTAGAAGAGTAACTACCAAAGATGAGACCTAACGAGAAGGAATAGGGAAGGATAGAATCAGTGGACAGCGAGGCCAAAGCGTGCGGCTAGCGGTTCTTGCTCGTCTACGCCGCGAGGAGTCCGGGGGTAAATGGAAAGGGGGGCATAACTAACCGCTCAAACGGGTAAACGATGTTGGTCGCCCGGAGGGGGACGAGGAATGGGTGTGCCCCTAAACTGGTAACCCAAAACCAAATTAACCAAAAAAAAACTTTTCCAAAGGAATAGTAAAAGGAAAGAAATCAGGGGACTTGGGAATCCAAAAAGTTATACCCACAAATCGTGGCATCCCCGCATGAAGTGGAAGTCCTTCAGAATAGAGTACGTTCCCGGGCAAAAACGATGTGCTGAGGGGACGTTAGTAGTTAAATAATCTAGAAAAGTGCCGCTACCGAAGTGCACCCGGAGGTTTTCTGAGCGGGAGAGTTTGTACGTCGCATGTTGTGTGGACGGAAAGGAACTTTTGTCTAGGAGCAATTCGTGTCTTCAGGAAAGGAGTGGATCCACTGCTATCGGGAAGGGTGACGCAACAAGTGGGGGGGGGAAAACCACACTGTGAAGCCGGAGAGGAAGTGGAGTCCTGGTTACTTAAGAAAGGGGACGGCGCTGAAAGGGGAAAAGCGTTCTGTCCAGGGGGACAAAGTCGTCGGGTAGGAAAAAAAGGCCCGGCGGTACAGAGAAACGGAAGCACGACTCTGTTCGTCGGAAGAGTGCCGCACCGGCGATGGAAAAAAACGTTGGGTACACAGCATGCGGAGATTAGTTCACTTGGGAAAAATAACGCCTGTTGGATCGCAAGACGCACTTCTCGATCTCGTGGAGAATTGTCCGATTGATTCAGGTCCTCAAGACGCAAAAAAATTGACCGGCAGAGCACTAAAAAAAAGACAGGAATGGGGTCTCGAATTGGGGGTGAGGGCCAAGGGAACATGTTTGGGGAGGGGGACTGAGGGAAAGACGGGGTTGGTCGACCGGCCGGATTCCCGTGCTGCGGGGAGTGCGAACTGTTGAACAGGGGGGATTGTGCAGATGAAATGGTGGGGAACGAAACGGGGGATGTGACGAACTTCGAGGCTGGGGAAATACCAAACGCCCCAGAGACAACTGCCGAACCAAAGGAGGGGGGAAAAAAGAGATCACCAAGGCCTGGTACCTTCGAAATAAATGTGACCACTGGAATAGTTTGGTACCCGACCCGACCACTCTACATTAATTATATGTTGGGGGGGCCAGTGGAAAAAAAAAGACGACTAACGGTAGGGTGCTGACAAACGTGTCATTGGGAGATCTCACTGCAGTCTATATCCATCCCAAGAAAGAAGTCTGCTGTACCTGACTGGGGGATGGGGAGTCATAAAAGACGGGGTGAGGAGGATTAATTAGTAGAATAGAGGGGTTTAGGTGACCATCTGAGCAAGATCGGAGTGGGGTTGAGAATATGGACAGATAGTGGATCTCAAAAAAAATGTCAATGTTGGGGGGGACAAAGACTGGGGTTATCTTAGAAAGAGACTGTGAGGAAAGAAGAACCTCGCCATGAATGTTAGACAGACTCTGGCGACTCTGCGTTTTGCCCTACAAAAATAAGTCGGAGGATTGGTGAGTATCGGGAAAAAAGAAAGGGTAATATCTAGGGTAGGGAAGGTGCGTGAGAGATAGGCCAGAATCAATCGGCCAAGGAGAGGGTATGTGGACGTTGCGTGGGTCGAAGAAAAAAAAGGGCAGTGCGATGGATAGGAAGGGGGCTTGGTGTTGTTCAGGTTAATTTGGGGAAGGGATATGTGGAATGACAAACAAGGGAGAAAAAGTGTCCGCTAAACCCTGATGCAACACGGTTGTGGACATAAGAAAGGGTCAAAAAGTGGAGTAAAGGGGAAAAGCAAAACATAATTGAAAAGAAGGGGAGAACGAAACACAATTATCCACACCGGAGAAGCCGTGAATATGTATAAAATCTGCCGGTTTTGTCAAGGGTTGCATCCTGGAAAGGAACAAAAATTCAAGTTTCCATCTTAAATAAGGAAGGGAGGGTCACCAGCCACCTGCAATAAATAAGGGGGAGCCGATGGAGAGAGGGGGGAAAATGGAGAACGGCCCAAAGAAGGGGATCACAAAGTCGTATCCAATAAAAACCTTGCTCTGGGCAAACGAGCAGGGCTCGTGCAGGGAAAAAAAAAAAATAAAAGCTTCGGGGGGGACAATCGAAAAAAATCGCCCAACGCACATGGAAAGGACAAAGAAAAAGCTTCGCCGACAGTTAAAAAAAATCATAACCCTCAGCAATGGCAGTGATGGCCCTTGGCCTGACCACGAAGAAAGGCAAAGAAGTAACAAAAAATTGGCCTCAACCAATGGAGGAAACTGAAAAAAAATTTGTCAAGAAAAGAGACACGCGATAAAAAATCAATATAAGTGGTTAGGAGGATTGCCCGGAACAGGGGGAAAATTTGACACCCTCAAGGGAACAGGAAAAAACATTTTTGGGAGAAGGTCCTTCGAATGGGGGGGGGGTAGGGACTCACTGTGGTCGTCAGGGGGGTAGTGGACGTGCAAAAAAAAATGGAAAAACGCAGGGAAGAGGATACTGGTACTTCTGTCGTGTCAAAAAAGGGTAACAAATGAAGACCGTATGCGCCGCAAGCTGAAAGCATCACAAGGGAATGGGGAAAGTGAATGGCAGGGGGAACGGCTGTCTCTTCGGAGAGAAAAAAAAAAAAATCAATGGTTAAAGGGGGGATGAAAATGTGGAAAACAAGGAGTCTTTGCCCGTTGTGATCAATCAAAATCTTACCGAGAGGAAAGCAAGGGGGGTGGGAAGTTGGGACCGGGTTCATGGGGGAAGAATACGCCTCTCGCTCTGGAAAGTCAAAGCAACTTAGAATTGAGAAGTGGATTAAAACAACAGGCCAAGGTTCTGAAAATAGTTGAGGGGGGGAAAAAATAGTTAGCATTGTTGACCGGTGATCACATGGGTCAGGGAAGAAAAAAAAAAGGATCTACTATAAATCGTATTGGGACATAAGGGAGAAGGGGGGACAAGGTTTCGATTTGTGTGGAAGGAGGAATCGATACAGGGGGGGAAACATAAGGGAAAAATTTTTGTGTGGCAAATCTAAAAAGTGTGGATAAATGGTAAACGAGAACCATCGTTTGTGGGGGAAGCGGTTGGAACCTGTGACGGTGTGAGGGGTAAAAACTCCTCAGGACCATCCGTGAGATGGGGACTAACCCGACGGAAAAAACATCATTCAACACCTTTGTTTTGAAGTTTGGGGAAACGGAAGTTTGTTACCCAATGAGGATTTCGGAATTTCCCGACCCCTAGTTTGTTTGTGTTTTTTTCATCCGGCAAAAGGGGAAAGGGGGAAAAAAGGAGACAGGGAAAGTAAGCTATCAACTTGGATGAAAATGGAGTCAGGTTGACGAACCATTAGACGAGAAATGAGTAGAAGCGCAAGGAGTACTCTGGAATACAAAAGAACGGTGTATTTCAGAACCTTCCTTACCGTTTTAAACGCGACACAATGACCCGATCTTGCGGCCCTCATATATTTTGGAGGAAACATTTTTTTAACGGGAATAAAAGATGTGATAGGAGAAACATAACAATTCCGTCTAAGTGTAAAGTTACTTGCGGGAATGAAAACCCTGATTTACGTTTAAGAGAATGTGTTAGACTGTCAGGTAAAAAAAGAGTTTTTCATTGGACCTTAAAAGGCAGACAGGATTTGTGGAGCCAGTCAAGAGTGTTGATCCAAGTACAGATTAAGAAAAAACACGAAGGTAAGAGTGGTTTGTGCGCTTAGTTTATGAGGGCATTCAACGGGCCGATAGCTTGAGTTTTTTGACCGGATGCCACACAACAATTGCTTCCGGGGTGTCAAATTAATGGGGAGGGGGATCAAGAGGGACGGTGTTGTTGAGAGAAAGGGTCACATAACTGTTAGATGTGGTGGGGAGGGTGGAGGGGGTGGGACAGGAATATGTAAGGGGGGGGCGATCTATGAGGACAGGGTCCTCACCAAAATAAATAAAAGAGAGTTTTTTCTTCCAACTTTTTACATTTACTTGAGGGGCCCCACCGGACGGTAAATAGAAGTATCGAATGAAAACAACTTGAAGTGGTAAGAATTGAGAGTCCTCCCGTTCAGTCATGAGAAGTGACGAAGTAAAACGGGAAATATTCTCCTTGAGTTCAATAAATAAATCGGGCGGAAAGTTTGTCTGAGGGAAGGTATGAGAGTAAAAAGGGAGAATTGAACGATCAAACGGAACTGAGTTGCCATCAAGAAGGGTTATAGTTGAGATGGGGGGAAAACGTGTTAGTAGTAAGGGGAAAAAGCATAACATCGGGAGGGGGATAGTCAGAGTGTCTTTCTATTACGAAGAATCTGAAGCTCAAGTGTGGTTGTTTGCAACTTTTAGGCTGAGTGATTTTGGGCCTAAGCTGGTTGTTGTTGGTCAGGTCGGGATTCAGGAGGTGTAATTCTCCTCCTGATAATGCGGATGTACAAAGTGAGTTGTTAAAATGTTGCAGGAAGGGAAATATAGGAAAGCGAATTTCAAGGCGTCCACAGATCAAGGAAAGTTACCAAAGATAGGGATGTGGGTCAGTATGCTCGGGAGGTACACAGTTTGCCAAACTGGGTTTTTGAAAATTACCCATTTGGGTAAATATCCATTGGCAAAACGAATATATGAAGGTCATAGAAAGTTCATTTGTTACTCTGAGGAATTTAGTTGTAGGGATTTATGGGTATAGAGGAAGGGCCAGCCGTTGCAACTACCAATGGGGACATCCATGTAAAAGCAAGGAAAATAATTGGGGTTTGTTTTTTTTTTAGGGAGACAGGGGGTGCTCTGCGGTCACGGGGGGATATTGAAAAAAGGGGTGGGCAGGCAAGATGAACATGTAAGTTAAGTGGTTGAAAAACCGTAATAGAGGGAGGGGGTGATGCTAAAATGGTAGTGGGGGGCAAGGGGCGCCCCGCGAGCACAGTTGGGGGGGGGGGGGCATGAGACAGACAAAGGGGGTAGGGGAATGAGAAAAAGTGTGGGGGGTGGGGTGGGGGGTGGTGCCATTTTGGTCGGGGAATAAACAATTGGTTGGGAGAGTACACCATCCACAAAGGGGGCATGAAATGCGCGGAAATATCTGGAAACGCGGAAAACCAGGTTGTCCTCGAAAAAAGTGTTGAAGCCAGGTAAGAACAGCAGTGAACTAGGTAAAGGCCAAAAAATAAGACATAGAGTGTCCTAAATAGTAGGTGTACGAAAATGATGGTTGGTACAATACACGGGGAAAGGTGAATGATCCAGAAAGGGGAAAGGGTGATACACCTTGAACGAAGGATGGGTTCAATAAAAAGGGGTTTTCGGGGGAAAGCGGGGGGGGGGGGAAATGTTCGAGATAAAGGGGGGTCACGGCGGTGGCCTTGTACAGCGAGGGGGGAACAAGTTCATTCGATTCCGGAAAACTAAAATCTCTGCCTGGAAAAAAACATTGAAAAAAGCACCTTCCTCAGAAAAAGGAGAAAACAGGAAAGGATGAGGATTTGTGGGAATATGTGCTGAAGGATGGGGTCATAAACTAGCAAGGCAGAGGAGCACCGTGGATGCCACGTCCCATCGTGTCTAATTACTGTGGGATGGGGAGGGGTGTGGAGTGCTCAAGTGAGAAAAACGGAGGGAGGGGTGAAAAAAGATGACAGAAAAGTTGCTGCGGCAAAAAAAAAAAAACGCAAGCAAATTGGGTAAGTGTGAAGGGGCAAAAAGAACAAACGCGCTTGAATTTTTGTCGAAAGACCAAGCAAACCCTCTGGTTTTGGAAACGGAGAGACTGGGGGTGGAAAGTCTTGGAGAAAGTGATTTATATTGGAGATGGATTAGGAGGGGGAAAAACACTCCCGAAAAGGGAATTTCACTGCCAGGAAAAGGGGAGAAGGACGCCTTATAAATGGGGCATTGGGTCAATAAGGTAGGAAGGGAAAAAGGTTGTAATCACAAGGGTGGCAGGAGAAAATAAGTCCCATTGGGGGTTGTGCCATAAAGTGTCATAAAAGAGGGACGGGAATGAGTCTTACTAAAAGGTTCGTACAATTTGGGTGTTTCCGGGTGAGGTAAAAGCGGAGTGAAAGGAGTAAAGTCTTGGACGCACGGGGAACTGAAAGAACCGTGAACAAAAAGATTCCCGTTGTGGTCTGTGGGAAAAGTCTAAAAGGGAATAACGGACGGGGGGGTTACTCGGAGGAAGATTGGCAGGAAAGGTGTTCAGGAGGAAAACAAACATTTTTGCCGGGGAGATGAGGTTCTAATATGCAGAGGGAGAGGGGCCACTTGAAATAAGGGGGGAGGGGTGAAACAGAAATGTTCTGTCGGGAGCTTATCCCGCGAGGACGAAAATTGATAATTAGAGATGTCTAGGAATGGACCACGCCAATGACCCGTGTAGGTCTGAATGGGACTAGGTAAGGAGGGGGAGAAGTATCATTCGGCCAACAAAGACAAAAATTGGGGGAAAAAAAAAAATAAGTCAAGTCACAGAAAAGGAAAAAGTCTACGAGGAAGGTCTCAGTTAATACTTAATGACAGGGGGGAGAGAAACTGCAGTTGAAGAGGTTGGTTCAGCAAGAAGTGCTCTTTTGTCTTTTTATTGGTACAGGGAAGTCCTCAAGTCAAGGGGAGCCGCGAGAAAAAAAACAAAACGAGTTTTGAGGAATGTAAGGAAAAAAAAAAGGGGGCAAAGTGGGGAGGAAAAGGATTAAAAAAAAAAAATCGGAATGGAGAAAAAAAATACTCAGACATGGGTTTGAGACGGGAATTTACCGGGGATAAATGAACACTGCAGGGGAGGGTTTATAGAGGGAAAGATTGGTGTGGGAGCGAAGAGCGTCCTAAGGATCGGGTGCTTCGGACTGGTAAAATAGGAAAATATGGGGACCTGAGGGAGAAGCCGCTGTTCTTAGGGGGGGTCCGCTTACTTTGAGGGTGACCACAGATAGGGGGGAAGGACAGGGCTGGGAGTGAGGAGGGACATCCGCGTCCGGTGTGGGAGTATTCTCTGAAGAATGCTGAAACATAAAAACACCTACGTAATTGTTCCGGGGGGAACTGGCAAGCGCCACCCTACAAAGGGGGGTGGAAAAACAAGGGGGGACAGGGTTAACCATTGTTGAGGGGGGGGACAGGCTTAAGAGCTCGAAGAACGCTTACAGATTGGAAAGTCATTTATTGGTTCAAAACTTTAAGGGGGAAAGGGAGACATGGACTAACCGGCGTAAATAGTGGAAAGAAAAAACTTTTCAGGGGAAAGGTCAGGTTCTTAGGGTAGTAGAGAGGACTGTGCCTTAACAAGTATACAGAAAAAGGGGAAGACGGGTTGCGCATTATTACGGTGGGTGGTCAAATCTGCGATCTGAACGATCAAAATATATCAAGAACGGAGAACAGTTAGAAACGGGGAGGAAGAGCTGTCATGCATATGTGACTGAAACGGGGTAGATAGTGTTTGCGTGTGGAAACAGGGAAATACCCCAACGAAAATTGCAGGTCCGAAAGCATTCGAGATCAAAGAAAAAAACATGGATTACAGGGGAAAACCACCATATGTGAAGGGAAAAAAAAAGGGAAAAGATCACGAGATGAGGGAGGGTTCTAACAAGGGGGACTCATACGACTTGGAGGGGGGGGTAAGAAATATTAGGTCAAAACATCATGACCCAAAGCAAGTCACATCAGAAGAAAGGGTAAGCGACGCGGGCCGGGGAAAATGGAAGCTCGGGAATGTGTCCTGATCGAGTGAAAGAAAAAAAGGGGTGAGTCATACACGACAAGCTATAAGTGGGGCTTAAGACAAAAAGGAAAAAAGCGGAGAAGGGAAAACAACCAAACACTCTCGTAATTGTTCCAATTGGGGGGAAAAATAGGGGGGGCAAACAAGCATCTGTGGAATTAGAACGATACAAGGGTCAAACAGAAGAGGAGAACCTAATGTCACCCAAATGAAAGAGCCAGAGGCGCTCGTCGACAGGGGAAAAAAGAAATAAAATCCGGTAGCAAGGGCAAGAACGGAGAAAGGAGAAGGAAAGGGGATGTAAAGGACGTCAAAAAATCAAAAGTGAATTGTCATGGGTGAGGGGGACAAGCTGTAAAAAAAGGGGGTGGGGGGGAGACACATCAAGAGGGGGAAAAAAAAAAAAGAAAAACCAGAGTTTTTCGGAGTCCAACAAAAAAATTAGGGGCGGATGCAGGCATGGTAAAACCCAAAAAACATAAGTCACCATTTGGGGGGGGGCAAAAAGTTTAACAATAAGGGTGGAATGAAAAAGACTATAAGAAACACAAAAAAAATAAGACAGAAGTTCTAGGAAAGTGGTGAATCAAAAATCGTCCAGAAGTTCGAGGAGGAAAGGTCAAGGGATGAGGTTAATTGGGTTAGAGGAATTCCGGGGGGGGGGGCATTAGCATCGTCATGACCAATGAGCTGGAGGAAACCAAAAAAAAAAATTGTACGTTTGTAAGGTGCATGGAAGGGTACCTGTGGTCGCAAACGGAATGTGACAAAAAATAAAGTAAAGGGGGAAGTCCTGTGACTGGGCAGGGAAGCAGTGTAAGAAATAACCTGTCTTGGGAAGGGGGAAGAAGAGGTGGTAAAAAGGTCCGGGCCAGTAATAACAGCATCCAGTGCGTTTAATAATAGCAGGCCCGTGCTCAGGATGGGGGGGGAAATAACCGGCAACGACATCATGAAAACAGTTTAAGGACACGGGAAAAACGAGAAGACACAGAATCTAGATTGTGAGGGAAGCAGGACCGGCCTTAGATGTAAAGCTAACACTGCCCACGTGAAGGGAAAAGGAAATAATGAACTCACTAAAAAAATCGCTTACGCCACATTCAGAATGGGGGGGTAGATGGGAGGTGGAAGGAAAATTAACGGAAAGTTGTGCAGCCGGCCTGTAGGGGACGAAGAAAGGAAAAAAAGTGCGCACGGGGGGAAGGATAAAAATTTGGGGGGTGACAGAAGGAAAAGGGTGCGACGGGGTATGTTCGGAAAACACCGGGACTTCAAAAAATGAAAAACGACCAAATGCCAATGACAAAAATGTCAAGTTACGGGTAGAAAAGTTAAGGAATGACCACTATACTTCAAAAAAAAGTGGGGGGGGGGAAAGTAAAACAACTCGAAAGGATCGGACCTTGGAGGGATAAAAGAAATTCGGTTGGAAAACGTGGAGAGGGTCTTCCTGGTAGGGAGAAAAAACTCTCGGGAGATCAGGAGAAGAACTTGGGGCGGCGAAAACGGGTCCCAAATGTGCTGCAAAGAAAAATTCATTGGGAGGAGTAGCAAGGAGGATGCTCGTGGAGTGTTGAACGGCAGGGTAAATGAAAGCAAAGATGAGGTTGTGGGGTTTGGGGGGTTATATGGGGAAAAGAAGAGGAGACTCAGTCATTTTCCATGGGTGGAGGAGTCAAGGAATATATATATAAAAAATAAGAAATCACTCTGCCTAAAAAGAACTGGAAGGGTCATAACGATTTTTCGACAGGCCGGTTTGGCCATCTAAAGTGGAGATCCAGGTGGAGGGGGGAAGAGAGGGGAGCAGGGGAAGGGAATGCTGAAGTGGGACGGATTAGAAAATTGATAATCAACCATAAAAGGGCAAAAAAGATGAGTATTTGAAGACGTGAAAAAGGGGACTGGGGGTTTGGGGGTGAGCAAACTCGAAGGGAAGGATGAGGGTTTGGAGGAAAAATAGGTGTGAGGAAGAATTGAAAATTACTGGCAAGTAATAGGGGAATGAGGGACAGATGAAACAAGGGGTCCAGAGATCATGGTAGAGGAAAAATTACTCAAAGAACCTGTCAAGTTAGAAGGGGGGGACCAAAAAGGTTAGGGGGTAAGTTGGAAACTCACGACCGGCAGTTCTCGGGCCAACAAAAGAAAAAAAAACTGCAGGCGTGTGGTGCTGGTAAGAAGGTGTCAGCATTGATCGATGTCACTGGGAAAGGGTAAGTAAGCATTAGGGGAGGGGATAGTGGGTGGGACCAAAGCAAAGCAAGAAGAAAAGGGGGGTATTAAGGGTAGACTGACTGTTATAAAAATAAGAGAAGAGAAGACAGTAAAATTCAAATATATGGGCTGGGTAAAAGGAGTGTAACCGCACAAGAGGGGGAGGGAAGCTATTCAGGAATAAAGAACAAGCAAACAAGGAAGGAGGGAGCAATCCGAGCAAATGAGGGAGAAAAGGGGGTTGATAGGTGAAAAGAGACGTGCGAAACGCGACAGGAAAAAAGGAGGACCCAGGGGCCGGAAAGCCAAATGCTAAAATCAACCAACCGTGGGTCTTAATATGAAAAAAGGAAAACAGTGAAAAAAACGAAAAAAACTCAGACGGCAACAAAAAAAGGATGATAAGGGAAAGAGAATAAGACTAGCAAAGTGCACTTGTTGATCAGGGGGCAGAACAGGAAAAGATGAACTGTCGAATTGTGTTTGATGACTTCACTTGAAAGTCAAAAAACTGACCACACATAATAACAGATGACGAAGGGGAGCGCAGGAAGAGGGGTGAAAAAGTGAATTGAAAGCCGCTAGAAAAGAAGTACAGGAACTCAAAGGTAAAAGGGAATTGAAGGTCCTGGGAGAGGCGAGTATAGGCCATGCAGGAAAGAAAAGATTTGGAATAAATGGAAAGTAGGAAATTATCTTTTGGGGACGTCCTGTTGAGTGACTATAAAAGCCAGGCGACGGAAAGATAGGGGGGGGAGGGGGCGTGGAAAGATAGCCGCGGGGAATACACCTGTGGAAAGCAAAAGGGGAAAGTAAAAAGAAAGAGTGAGAATAAATGGGCATGATAAAAAAAAAAGGCAAGAAGGGGTAGTTATTGGGAGACAAAACAACGCCGATCTGGGGGGAAGGGACATCGGAATATAGGACATGCATTGTCCTTAGCATGTGAGGTTCAAGTGTAAGTGTATCCAAAAAAGGGGATCAGCTGGGAATAGAGGGTACAAAAGGGGGTGCTAGAACCTGGTGGGAAAATAGGGTAAAACCCAAATATTAAAAACTGTGTTGTCAATATTGGACCAAAATGTATAGTTAAAAAAACTAATGTGCTTCCCCGCGTAGCATCGGAAAAAAGTAAACCCAGAGAAAGAGAATCAAGAACTGCTACTGAGGTGCCAGCTGGAGTGGTGGAGGGGGGTAGTTCAGTATGACGAAGTTGCACAGGGGAAATATTCAGAAATATTCCCTGGTAGAAGGGGGCCTGGGGTATAAAGGCGGGAGTGGCCAATACTCATGTTTTCTGGACGGGTAAAAAAAAGAGACTTGCCTGCAAGGAGAAGACGTCGGGTATGGGTCAGAAGGAAGAGACTCTCAGACTGACGCGGCAGAAAAAAAGCAGGGCGTCCTATTGAATGTTAAAAGAAGACGTGTTCACAAAGAACGTTTGAGGGAGAGAAAAACTAAAGCCGAAGAAAGGGGCAGAAGTTGCTTCCTACCTTGCCGTAATTCGTTGTGCATTCACCCCAGGTGTGACCACTGAAAACGAATAAAATAAAAAAAACCGGGATGGATGGGTTGTGATTTATTACCGGTTCTTTTGAAAGTTAAAATAAATTTTCTCGACTAAAAAAAAAAAAAAAGGGGTTAAGACACGTCTGGCAGTTGTGTTTTGTGTATTAAAAAAAGATAAGGAAATTATAAAAAAGGCAATAAGGTGAGTACATCTAAAGTGGCAGGGGAAAATTTTGCCTTGTTTGTTGTGTTGGGGAGGGGACAGTCAAAAAAAGTTGAGTGGAGGTGAAAAAGTGGGTACTGAAATTGGCCATAATGTCAAATGGTGGGTTATCATCTGAGGGTTGGGGGTTTTAAAAACTGGTTGATGTATGTGGGGGAGTTTCAAGGGGTGGGAAAGAAAGACTCTTCAGTGGTATGAATTTGATTTGGTGTAGATTTTGGTTGGGGTTTTTTTTGTCTTATTTCCCTGTTAATGGCAAACCATCGGTGGAGACACAATGAGTTGAAAGTACCACGCAGTGAAAAACGAAAGAGGGATGCTTAATTACAATGGATTCAAAGAAAATCTATTGTGTTTCAAATTGTTAACATTCTGGGGAATAGCTACCAACGCACTTCGAAGGGGTGAAAGGGTGGGCCGGCCCATGAAATGTTGGTGGGGGCTTGAAGGGGGAAATGGGGACTTGATTGAACGCAGGGAAAAACGTGTGAAATGAAGACGATCAGTTTAAATGGGACGGACTTAAAAGGGGAAAAGATCGATACGGGAGGGAGAGGAAGGATTGACAGGGAAGGGGGTTCTGGAGCCTGGCATGGTTGGGAAGGAATCTAAAATGGGCGGACTGGGTCAAAGACGAGGGATACGAAGATTAAAAAATAAACAGTCGTAATTGAGACATTTTAGGACACCTGTCAACACGCTATGATAGTGTGTAACCTAAAAAGAACACATAATATTAAAAAAAGAAAGGTTGACATAGGTCAAGAGGGAAGGACCTGAAACGGAGGTACCCGACGGGGAAAATCACCAAAGTGAAAAGATTTCATGTTTTTATGAGTAGGGGAAGTATTGAGATGGGGACCACGGTGAGGCAAGGGGTCAATGGTTTTGAAAATCTTTTGTTTGAGTGTGTGGGGGACCGGAACAGGCTAAGGATGTTGGAAGAGGTAGTTATAGTGTCACTTCGGTGCAATGCCGTTTGCTTGCCCCGTTAAATAAAAAAGGAAAGATCTTGCCTAAAAGAAGACTGGAAAGAAAAATTAAGGGGTTAGACGTGGCGTCACCGTGTGAGTAAAAACGTGGGAAACAGATGAAAAACGGGCAAAGGATTACCGAGGGAATAGATGGATGCCACATTGAAGGGGTAAAAAAACGGGGGGGGAGACAAAGAGCAAGTTGGTGTGGTTTGGTGTGAAAATGGTGAGGGAGACATGATAGGTTTAACACGGGGGGGTGGCGTGCTAAGAAACCGGGTGGGGGGGGGGGGGGGTGGGTGGGGGGGAGAAAGGTGGTTTAGTGGAAAAACATTTTTATATTCCCAAGCCGTCCGCAGAGCGGAAACATGTATCGTAAAACAAAAAAAAAAAAGAAAAAAAAAAACAGAAAAAAAAATAAAAACAACAAGGACAACACACACATAGATGGGGGAGGGGTAAAAAGTAATGCAGTTACACGCGAGGAACATCGCCGCGAGGACATATGGGGAGAGGGAAAAGGTGTTGTTATCAAGTTTGGGGAAAAGAGACATCATGAACGGTGAAGGAAAACAACTGGAACGACGGGGCGGTGGGTCGTGGGGACAGGGGACGGAAGAAGGGGGGAAGGAACTTGAACTCATTTCAGCTGGGGGGGTCGTGGAACGAAGGTCCTAGGGGGCAGCCGGGCCCATCTATCAAAAACACTTAACGAGAACCTGAAAGGCCAAAGGACACGACAAACTGTCATAACCCGGGAGCAAGTCAAGGGGGGGTAAGGCTGTAAAAAAAGGGGGGAGTGAAAAAATAACCCAAGGAAGATTGAAAAAGACTGTGTTGAAGGCCAACAAGAGAATGGAACAAACAGCGCGAACAGTGGCCAAAACAAGGGGGAATTGGGGGATAGGGCAGGGGCCCTGAACAGGAGGAGGAGGGGTATAAACGAGGAAAACCGGGGGAAGGGTCAACGTCACAAAAAAGGCGTGGGGTGAGGTTGCATGGTTCAACGAAACGCTAGAACGGAGGGGGGGAAGAAACTACCTCAAGGGGGCACAGAAGACAGTTGACCAGGGAGGGATTTGGGCGAGTAAGGTGGCGAAGAGAAACCAAAAAAAACCCGTTAACAAAGCACTGGAAGCGCAGTGGGGGAATAAACCTTTTTGAATTTTGGACAGGAAAAAGGGGACAGCAAGCCACGCGGAAGAGCAGACCAAACTTTGGGGGCCGATTGCACGATGAAAAAACTGGCACTTTCTGAAGGACGGTATGCGCGCAGGGCTGAATAAACTCCAGTGTGAAGGAAAGCTAATTTTTGAAAAAAAGCGTGTAACTGCCGTCTATCCAAGTTCGTCACGAAGGGCAAAAAGGGAACGGTGGGGGTGGTGGGGGGAGGGGGAGCCAACATGTGGAAGATAGTGGGAAAATACCTTGGGTGGTGGAAACGGGAAAATCTGGCAGAGGACATCTGTAAAAAATTTGTTTTTAATGTTGTGGCGGGGCTGTGTTTGGGGGGGGGGGTGGTGCTCAGGGACTAAGGATCCGCCCCGACACCCCACTTGATGGTCCAAAAGTGAGGACTTTGTTCCACCGAACCAAAAGAGAAAGGGCTTGCGTCATTAAGTGACCAGGAAAGAACAGGTTTGCGAAAAGGGATGAAGTCATAAGAATTATACCTTTGGCGGACAAAAGACGCGATCTGCAACTGCGAAAAATGTTCCGGCGGGGGGGAATCGAACCGTGTATAAAGTGATATCAAAATGAAGCAGTTTGTGTACAAAGAAAGGGGAAATGTGCACCACTTACGGAAAAAAGGGTCTTAGTGAGACAAGGAACAAACAAACAAACGAGGGAGAAAGAGTGAGGAGGAGAAAAGGTTTGAGCTGTCCATGAACCCAGAGCGAGCGGAGTCGAGACAAGGGGGGGAAATACAGTGATTCCGGTGTAGAGGTCAGCTAATGGAGGTGCAGGTAAAAGAGGGGGAAGAGGGGGGTTTGGGTTACGCAAGGGAAAAGAGCATTAGGCCCCTTGCTCGGGAGAAGAAGGTCACATGGGCCATAAAAAAAAGGTAGTCTTGTTAGGGGGTTGGACACGGGTTCAAACGAGAAAAGGGAGACCGAAGGGGGGGGGGAAGTGGACAGGGATTCGAGTCGAACAATTATGAGGCTAGGTTGGTGGGGGTCGATAAAAAGTTACGCATCAGGGGAAGAAGAAAAAAAAAAAGGAGTAGTTGGAAAAGGGGGAGATCAAATAGGGGGAACCAAAACGGTGGGCAGCCGCAAGTGGACGTGTCGTGTTAGTAACGTGCAACCTCTACGTGGACACCAGAAAAGAAGGACATGCATTGGAAGGGGGGGAAAAAAAACTGATGGACGGAAGAGAAATGGAGGAATCGGGTTAAAGAAAAAAAGGGAAATGGCCTAGTCGGCAGGGAAAAGAACTGGCGTTAGAGGGAACCACTACGGCGTGATCCCCGAAAACTACGGTACATAGGGCGGGGCAAGAGACGTGGTTGCCCAAGGAAGACAGTCGCAAAATACAAATATATGAGGAATAAAATGAGTACGTGAAAACGCGGCCAGGGTTTGCAAAAAAAAGACGTCGTCCGCGTTTTGAAAGTGCCGGGGCCCAAATTTCCAAACCAGTAGAACCTGCCAAAAGTCATGGCTAGAAAGCACCGACCTGAAAATAAGAAGAACGCAGGGGAACAAGAAAAAAAAACACTTTCGCTCCTGTGTCAGTAGGACAGGTTGCCAAATCCGGAATTAGGGCTGAAAGCAATTTACGAAGAAACAGGAAAGATAGTTATGTCTAATGATCAGAAAAGGGGTTGGAATGGGACTCGCGAGGTCAAGGAAGAAGGACCGGCTAAGTAGTTAAGTCAGGCAAACGACCATAACAAGACGGTTGAAGAAACCGTCAAAAATGGAGATTATGAGAAACTTCCCTAACACTCCACGTTGCGTTGAAAGGGGGGGGCAACAACGTGCCAAGCGTCATTGTGACTGTAGTTAGCCTACCAAACGGGGGGATAAAAAAGGCAGAGAAAAAAGACTACAGATGGGAAGGGAAAATATGCCACCAGTGAAAAAATTATACCAGTGGGGGGATCTGTGTATGCCAAGGGTCGTAAAATCCGTATCAGGAAAGAAATGGAGGGGAATCTGGACCGCATGTCCGCTCGCTAAATCCTGGGGCGAGGGAGAGTCGGGGGTACTGAGAAAAAAAAAAAGTGTCCCCAAAGGAAGGAAAAAAAAAACTCCCCCCACTTGTTTGCGGAAACCCCTCGCACATAAACGTGGGTCGTCTCCTCTACCAAAGAATAGCGGACTGGGACCGACACGATCAAACTGGAAATCCTATAACTAATTAGAAAAGATCGAAAATGTTCAGAGGGACCCCGACAACGTGTACTAAAAAGTTGTGCAGAGAACAAAGACTAGGGCTGATCTGTGAGGGGGAGGTGAAAAGTGGTTGGGACTGCAAAACGGCCGTGCACGGGCAATCAAGAGGGACGCAAGAAAAAAGCTGGGGGGGGCCGTCGGGCTGGAAGGTTTCATGAGGAATTGGTGCCAAAATTCGGAGGCAGAATGACGTGAGAAAGGTGACTGGACTGGGAAAAAGACTTGACTAAGACTAAGTGAGTGTTTAAGTGACAAGCGAGGAAGAGGGTACGAGTGAACTATCAAAAAACAGCACTGTGTTCGTTGGGGCGGGCCAGGGTCCGTGACAAAAAAAAAGTTGGGGGAAATTTGAGACGTTCGGAGAGGGGGGGAAAATCCTTGGGGACCCTCGAAGACAGATCAGAGCTACAGGGGATGGAAAATCCGGGAAATCATTCACATGAAACAAGAAAGTACAAACGAACATTAATCACTAAAAAAGAGAGGGAGGGGCAATGATAAAGGCCTGTTGGGAAAAAAAAGGTTGTTCCCCGATTAAAAAGGTGAAAAAAAAAAAAAGAAAACCAAGAGATAAGGAAACTGCGTGGGGGACCAGTTTCAAAAAAAATTGGGAAAAGGTTGTGGGGGGGGAGAACAATGTTTCACGTGGTATGACCAAAAGGCTGAGCCTTTGGCCCACCCTGTAAAAAAAAAAAAAAAACAACCCACAGAAAAAGCAGCTGACAAAGGACTAGTAGAGACAACTGCCAAAAGTGGGGAAGAAAGGGACGAACCCTCACCCGGTTGGGAGGTTGAAAATTCGGGAACAAAGACCGAAATGTCACAAAAGCAGTCCGTTCTAAGGAATCCGAGGGGAAGGAGGGGCATTGGACTTTATATCACCAATCTGCCGGGAATCCTATGCGCTAAAAGTGAGGCTCGATAAAAAGCGTTGGGCAAGACACGAAAGAAGAAAAGGGCAAAGGAAATGCTCCGAGGGAGGGTAGGTGTGGGTGACGCCGAGCAAAATCTCAAGTTGTGGGGGAGATAGGGAAAATGATAAGAGCGCTGTTGGGGGGGGTAAAGAGGGACTATAAAAACTCGAATCGGGGAACGAGGAGTAGACTTCAAATGAGAAAGGGAAAGACCACTCCCACAATTGTGACAAAAGACAAATCTTCCCTTGGACGTAGCCAGTATAAAAGGGGGGAAAAAAGGGGCACCAGCACGGAATGGGAGGGATATAAAGGAAAAGTAAGAGAAACCGAAGGATTTAGTGAGTTACTAGAATTGGGGTGGGTCGTCAGAACACGATTGCCGTTAGTAGTTTGGGGTGGGGGGGGAAATTGACGGGGAATGTGAAGCCAAAGGCAGGGTCCTTATTCAAAAAAAGGTGGGATCTGGAAGGGCTCAGGGGGACGAATCACCCTCCCGGCACCGTAAGCACGTGGTGCAATAGGGGGGAAAGGTTACTTTAGACTGAACAGGGGAAAAACTGTGAAGAAAAAAAGATAACTGAAACTACTGCAATTGGGGGGGCGTCAGAAGGCACAAATCTAAATGGGGGACGTGCCTTCACTCCGAAATCAATAATGTGTGGAGGGAGATTTAAAAAAGAAAAAAGAAAAAGTCATGGGATAGTGGGGGAGAATTTGGGGAACGAAAAAGAATGGATATCAAACTGAAGGTAAAAAATGAAAACCCCCTTTAAAGCAGGGCGAAAAAAAACGGCAAGAACTCACAGGCCCACGTAGGCGCCTGAGGCCGCCAGCAGCAATAACAAAAAAAAACGGTGGGGCTGTGAAAAAAAGAACGGAGGAACAACCGTCTAAAAATCCGCAGCTAAGGGAATTGAACAACAGGGGAAGGAGGAAAGAAGGAAAAATCAAACACCCAAAAAAACAACCAGCCAACGGTTCTGCCCTGACAATGGTGAAAAAGGCCGATCGAAAAGAACAAACAAACGGAGGAAAAGAGATGACCTGAGGCAGGAGGCAAAGGGGGGGGAGAAGGGGCAAATGATCCGTTGAGGGAGCCTTCGATGAAATTCTTGCCTAAGGCGAGCCAAAGGGGCAAAAAACAAAAGGTGGAAAAAAAGGCCTCAGAGAGGGGTGACAAATTACGGCGCCGCATGAGGCATGCAAACATCCGGGGAAGGGGTCAAAGGTAAAAGGGTCAGCAAAAAAACTCAAGGATTGGTCACGCCACAGATCGGGGCCTAAGAACGGGGTTGGTTAAGCAGGGTAGGTAGAAGGGGGGGAAGAGTAAAAACAATAATAGAATAAATGCGTACACCTCGCGGGGATTGAAAGGCAAAAAAGGACTCACTTTCAAAACAAAAAAAAGGGACGGAAGAAACCATTAGAGTGCTCAAGGGAGGAAAAAGGGAAATAAGGGGGGAAGGGTCGTGCAAAAAAAAAAAAAGTTAAGGGCGCCGGGACAAACCTGGAGCAACTGAAATAAAAAAAATGGGGGTCAAGGGGGGGACAACCTCCGAGGGTTAGTGGTCAGTTGGGGAAAAAAAAGAGGAAGATCCAGTATCGAAGCAAACTTTGTTGTTTGCAAGCGTGGGTCGACGGACACAATAAAAAAAAAAACCGTTTTTGAAGGAATCCACCAAAATTACGGAAAAATATCCGAGGGGGGGTCATCATAGGGGTAAAATGGAAACAAAGGAAAAATCACCCTAATCTATGCCGGGGCCGAAGGAGTTCAGGGAATGGGGGCATCAAATGCAGAACGGGGAAGTGGAAGGGAAATGCAAAGTTCTAAAGCAACAATGATACAGGTGCCTAACAGGGTGTTTTTTGTGGGGGGGGGTTTTGGGGGGGGGAGGTAAATTATCGGGGGGGAAAAAACGTGTTTGTTCCGCGTAACGGCTAAGGATAAGGGAAACATTTCATGGAGACGATCAGTTTACTAACAATGGCATAGAGTGTTTCAGCTGAGCCCATCGGTGCCTACAAAGCGCATGTCCGGTAAACCAGTGGGACCAAGAATAAAAAAAAAAGAAGTAAAACTAGATCGGGAGTACTGCCGCCAACGTTTACAAGCCTCCGTCACGACCCCGCCGGCGAACGGGCAGATGGGGCGGGAAAAAAACCATGATTCAATTGGGGGAACGAACCTCGGGCGTAAATTTATTGTGTGGTTACGCACCAGGAGAAGACTTGATCCTTAAAAAAGGTGGTTGATCAATGATACGCGAAAAAGGGAAAGGGCAAAGAAAGGTCAGAAAGGGTGGTGTGGAAAGGTGTTTCTCGCGCGGCGCGATTTTGGGCCAAACGGGAAAACATCCTTCAACTGGTGCAAAAAAACTGCATGTGAAAGGATGTTCGAGGGAAACCGGCGGTGGGGGGGTGTAGGCGAAAAAAGTGGATGATGGGGATAAAAACGGTGGGGGGTGGGCACCAAAAACGGCCACGTGTTCACGAAACAGGGTGGAGAAAGTTACGCCAAAACAAAATTGGAAGAACAGTTCCCCCAAAAAGATGAAACATGAAAAAGAAGGTCCCAGCGGGGAGACGAAAAAATACAAAAGGCGGGAAAAACAGTCAAATCTTTTAGCAATTTGTTCCAGAAAAGAAAAAACCAAAAAAAGTGGAAAAGATCATCACCGTGGGAGACCGAAAAAAAAATGTTGAGGGAGGGAGGGACTTGACTACGTCACGGAAAAGCCGTGACGACTAAACCGACGTCTTTCAAACACGAATCTGGATCGGATTAAGAGATTCAACCACAGAAGGGGGAGGGGGTCAGAAAAGTCTGGTCAAAAAGAGAAAGGGAGATTCCTACATGACTGCAGAGGGTGGGACGTTGCGTCGCGGGGGATTGAGCCTGAAATCGGGACGAGAGGAAGTAACGCGGCTTCAACCAAAACGTGCAAAAAAGATTGAGTAATGCGAAAGTGTCCCTAACCGGGCGTCCCATTCAAAAAAAACAGTATTGGGCAGGAGGGAATTTCCAAGGCTGCAAATGAAAAAAACACTTGCAAGCGTACGGCCACAAAGAAATTGTGGGCCGTGAAGCTGCTCTGTGGACCAATTTAAAAAGAAAAAGGCACCTAAGGGGGGGGAAAGATAAGGGGAACAAGGCTCTGAGAAGAACTTTCGCAGAGGTTTTTCTTGACAACAGGCAAAAGGCAGTCAATTGAAAGGTCCACACTGGGGGGGGAAGGGGCAGATGGAGAAAAGACACGTTCACAAAAAGGAAAAGTTAGAATATCTGAGGGATGCCACGTCAATTTGGCCTGGGAAACAAGACAAAAAAAAAGGGGGTTTTCCAAGGAGCGAAACGGAGTGGTGAAAGATGAAGGGGAAAAAGGGGTTGGGGGGTGTGTGGGGTGGGTTGGCCATAAAAAAAAAAAAGGGGCTCCCCCATTTTTCTATGTTCAACCCCTCGCCGGCAACCAAAGCGAAAAAGAGGGCGTAACAAAAAGAAGGGACCGAAAAGATCTTTATCTTCCAGGGGTTACCCAGCAGAAAGGAAAACGGAAAGCGTAACGCGGCCATTCCATCAAAAAAAAAAAATCAAAAGACGCGTACAACCAGGAAAGTTATTTTGAGCTATGAGGGGGTAAAGGTATCCCAGGGTGGGTGCGAAGGGGAAAAAGCAGTCATGTCAATGGGTGGAAACACCTGGGGAAAAAGTGTTTCGAGGGGGTTACGGAAGGCATTTAAAAAAGATGAGAAACGAAGGGAGGGGGGAGGGGTGGTCAACGGACTGAACGGTGAAAAGGCCGGCCCAAAGACGAATCCAGGACGGCGCGGCTCTCTGGACAAAAAAGGAAAAAAGGTCTTATAAAGGAGAAAAGGTGATTGGTGGGAGGGGGACGGGACTTTGGAGGGACCCAAAAATACAGGGAGGGAAAATTGATAACCTGTCCAACAAGAGGGGCTCAAGGCGCGACGTGCGGGGGAAAAGGTGACGGCGCCAAAACGGTGCGGTAAGTTGGGGGAGATGAGGTAACGGTGCGGTTTTGACTGGCCATCGGGAGCGGTGGGGTTGTCCGTTTTCACTAGAAAGCTAGTTACGTCTATAAAAAAAAGCCCGAAGGGTGGCAACATGGTGGGGGACGGAGGGGTAGATTGAATTATTTTTGGGGGGAAAATAGAGGGTGCCCCCACAGAGCTTTGGCGATGCCCTTATAACCCAAACCTGATATCCAGTCCTGGTTTGGGAACCTGGGTAATGGACGCGTCGGAAATTGACCGGCCGGAAAAATAGAAAAGTCCCCGGGTGGCAATTAAGGTGCAAAAAAAAAAAGATTCAGGGAGAAGGTCGTCTCTCTGGCTAGTCGACCGAGAGGACACTCCAGTTCTTGACCTTACGGTAGGAACAGAGAAAAAGGCCTGAACTGCCCCACAAATAAACTGCCAAAAAGAAAAAGTTTCCACAGTTGGGGGGGTTGGGGAGGTGGTTTGAAAAAGTAAAAGGGAATGATCGGTTGACAGCGCGATCGGGCGTAGTTCGTTCGGAAATAAAGTTGCCTTCGCACAACGGAGGTGGGGGAGAAAAGGTGGGAAGGAACCCTGCGCGAAAAAAACTGTCACATATTGGCACCTAAGTCGGGCGTGAAAGCAAAACCCTATACAAATAGGAGAAAAAAAAAAAAGGGTAGAGGAGGTCAATTTCCCTTGGTATCGGTCCCGTCGAGGTCAAAAAGCGGCGATAGACCGAAGGGCAAAAAAAAAACAAGAAGTATGTCGTAGTAGTGTTGTGCTGCGCCTACAACTAATTCTGCTGCAGGCGTCACGAGAAACCAAAAAGAGTCAAAAACAGGAGGTGTCATATGGGAGGTATACATTACATTCTTGAGAAGGGTACAGTGATCTGCAGAAAAAGGTTTATCTGAAAGGAAAAAGTCAAAAAAAAACGGGTAGGGAAGGGATAAGAGATAAAGAAGTGGTAGTAATTCGGGAAAACCAGCTGAGCGGACTTAAACGCGCTCGGGAAAAACCGGGCTGCAGGGCGAACTCAAGCATTTAAGGTGTCGAAAACAAGAACTGGGTGGGGGGGGAACGCATCAACTCCTGTTTCATGACGAGGCGGCTCGACTGGACCACGATTCCAACAGCCAAGCCGTATAGGTTGGGGGGGTGCAAAGGGGGTCTGGGACTAAAAAAAGGACGGGGGTCACGAACTTTTCATGCGCGGCTGGAATAAAGAACCTCTTGGACGACCTCGCTCCGGTGTGGGATAGGCTCGCGAGAGCATCCTTCAAAAAAAAAAAAAGGGGAAGGTACCCAAGGTTACTTCAAAAGCCAATACGCCAT
>Ga0179593_1658732_pt1 | contig 23625 bp, 26 predicted proteins | sample CZODoug2_1_08_16_FD_185931 | JGI IMG/M metagenome (GOLD analysis project Ga0179593, IMG submission 185931) | Vadose zone soil fungal communities from Angelo Coast Range Reserve, California, USA - CZODoug2_1_08_16fungal (PacBio error correction) | ecosystem: Environmental > Terrestrial > Soil >...
TCAATAATAGCGCCGCAGAGGGAGGGGAAGCGCCAGATCACAAGTAACCGGGAACCCAGAAGCACACCGCACCGGCGAAAACGCAAGCGATTTGGGAAAAAAACTTGAGCAAGAAGGACGCCACAAAAGAAAAAAGTGCAACCATGATCGTGTGATCGGGGGAGAAATATTCGAACTTCAAGAAAGGGGTGAGGAAGGAAGAAACGAGAAAAAGAAAGAAAAAAGGATCATGAACTGGGGTTGCAAAAAAAAAAACCTTGCCAAAGGGCGTGAAGGGGCCAGATTAAAAGTCTGAAGCTCAACGAAAAAAAAAGGATCATACGGGAAAACATGAACACGTCCAAAGAAATTGGAGACGCCTCAGGTGTTGTTAAAAAAGGACTCTAGGGGGATCACGCCGGGAGGAAAAGATGGAGATGAATGGATCGAGGGTAGTTTCAGACTCTCTCGCCTTTTGGAAGGAAAAAAAGGGTGCGGAAAGAAAGAGAAACTCGAAATCAAAGCACAGGTGAACCAAAAACAAACGTAAGAGGGGTGGGGACTCAGAAAGCCTCCGAGCAGGAAGGAGGAAATACAAACCAAGCATCCAGGGCGCTTTCTTAAGCCTGGAGAAGAAAGATCCAGCAAAAGACAAAAATCAACCTAAATAATCCTCACCGCTATGGGAATTTCAGGCTTAGGAGCAGCGAAAGAGTAGAAAATAGAAACGGAATGACTTTTTCGACCCATAAAGAGGTAACCCGAAACTTCTTCAAAACATGGTAGAAGCCCATGCCAAGCGGGAAGGGGATAGATTGATTGGTCGAAGTGAAAGGGGGGCTAATGGGTGTATTCACTAAAAAAAGTCACTGTGGTAAAAGGAAAGAAACCAAAAAAAGTTGAGAGGGGCCTCATTTTTGTGACTGGGGGGGGGGGGAATTTGGCATTTCAACGGAGGGAGGGGGGTTGAAAGGGTGGAGGGGATTGGTTGTTGCCGAACCATCCTTGGATTGAGACAGAAGTCGGGGGAGTTCGTCGGTGGGTTGCTGGGGGAGGTATTTGAGAAGACGGAAAAAAGGGAGAATGCTTGGATTGAGGGTGTATTCCCGAGAAGTAGGATGGAATGGGGTAAATCCGGCCAGTGAGCGCAGTGGGGGGAATATAAAAGGGGGCCAAGGACAGTCACTGGAAACAAAAAGGGGGCTGTTCCATCCAGTATTGGAGGGAAGGATTGAAAAGTCGAGTAGAATGGCCGTGACGAAAGGGACTTATCGCACGGAGTTTTACTTAGAGCAAGGGTTCCGGGTGCTTGGGGTCAAACGACGGCTTTTGGACGGGTCGATACGTACAAAAGTCACAAGGAAGGGTTTCGGGGCCCTGGCCGAATGCTTTGTTGAGGAGCCATTAAGGGAGGCGGGGGTGCAGGGGGAGATTGACGGGACGGGAGTAGGGAAATGCAGGTTGAAACCGGATTCCACGGTACAATCAGGAGAGCCAAACTTTCACCATAAGCGAGTGGGGGGCAATCCATTGTGGTTATGCCTGGAAGGGCATAACTGGGTGGAGGTGGGGGAAAGGAAACATCAAAGATAAGCGGTGGACCATCGAAAGGCCACCCAAGAAAAAGGAAACTACGGGGGAGGATTCTAAAGAATCATTAAAGATCGATTGACTGGGGGGTAGAGAAGGATTTACACCCTGATTGGGGTGTCAAGGAGGCGGGGGTGGAAAAAAGTTGGGGAGAAATATTGGGCACGGGAACAAGTAAGAAAAGGAAAAGTAGCTTTGGGAATTTAAGGGGAAAAAAACGGCAGGGGCAGGGGACTGTCCCTGAGGAAGTCGGAGGTTTACGGGAGACTTAGGGTCGGGGGAAAGAACGTACGGGGGGCAGGGGGGAATAAGGAACGGACTCGGTAAAACGTGAATCGCTTTAATAACCTTGATCGGAGAATCCAACAAAAAAAGTGAAACGGAGAGGCCGTCCGTCGATTAATGAGGGGAAACGCGAGGGGGCATCTTGGGGTACCGCCGTAAAATCAAACAATACCGAGGCTGGACAAAAAAGGAGCCGACCCCAAGAAGACCTACAGGGGAATCTTACACCAGACCCTTGGGATCGGGAAGTTTGCTTTAAGGAAATGTGGCGAACATAAGTCACTACGGTAACCAATAATGAAATGATTTGTGCGTCAGCCATCAAAAAAGTGAGAAAAGGGCACAAAAGATCACACTACCAGGGGGAAAAAAGCCCCCGAAAAGGAAAAAAAACTACACTTCAAATTTCACTCGGGGGAGGGTAGTACCAGGAGCAAGGGGGGGGAAAGGGGGACGGGTTCTTTTTGACGGTAGATGCATAATAGAGAGATCAGACTGGGTTCATCGGAATTTAAAAAGTCAAGCACCAAAGTGGAATCTTCATTTTTAAAGGTGGACACTAAAGAGACTTTGCAACGGAGAAAAAATTAACCGGGGGAAGAAGCCTAAAAAAACGGAAAAGAACTCAGCTTCCTGTGACGTCAAAAAAATCGTCAAGGAAGAAAATAAGACGGGAAAAAACTTAAATTACGTCTCGCAGTTCCCGGTGAAAACCAAAAGAAGGAAGGGAGGTTGGGGCCGCGAATAAAAGGACCCTGACGAGACGTCACACTGTGAAAACGCTTTGGAGAACCAGGCCGTACACGGTCGTAAGGGAAAAAAAGTGAGCTATGCGCTGAGAAGGAAATTAAAGGAGCTGATAAGCCGTTTCGTTTCTCAAGTTGATAAAGACTGAGGCATAAGGAACCACTTGTACAAGACAGAGAAATTACGCGGCGAAAACCATCCCATATGAGCCCTGGCGAAACATTTACGGGCCGTTTAGATAAAAAATTTTGTAGGGGGGGGGAGTAGACCCCGAAACCCTACACGAAAAAGGAAAAAAAGGATTCTTCAAAGAAAAGAAGAGCCAAACAATACGACCATCAGCACATGTTCGTCGCCAAAGCCCGGACAAATCAACCGGCACAAGAAAGGAGGCACGATGCACGCGGAACGTACTTTTTGAGGGTGAATGGGCGTAAGAAATCGCTTCAACGAGTTTAGGGGAAAGGCCATCAATATAAAAATGCTATAATTCCCCGCGGTCACCCCCTGGAGGGACTGCCCTCGGTGGGAAAAGGGGAAAAAAAGGGCGCGACGTGGAAAAAACACGTCAGTCGACTGTTGGCGTCCTCTGAAAAAAGATTTCACCCGGAAACGAAAAGGGACCACGAGCATAGATTCGGGGCTTTTGGAGGTGTTCTGGGATTGAGGAGAAGGAGAACGCGGCGGGGGGCTTACCTGATTCTGGCGAAGACTATGGACTCACGAGACTCGAGAAGGCGCAAAAAAGGGGGGCAGGGGGTTGGGGGAGCTTGACTTTTGTGCGGACTGCTGCGCTGGATTGGCAAAAGGAAAACGGAAACGAGGGGGACGCTCCATCGAAGTCCATAGACAGAACACCGCAAATTGCAGAGAGCTCAGGGGTGGCATCAACAAATGAGCGTCGAAGGTAGCCGAGGTGGAAAGAAGGGTGTCGAATGGAGGAAGGGAAACTTGGCAGGAACGACGGGGGAAGACTGCCGAAACTAAACGTGAAAAAATTGGGCAAGGGGAATGTAAGGAAGAAGAGTTCTGCTGTTGTTCCGGCTGAAGGGGGAGAGTGACTGGAGGGGCACGAGTGGGAATCTGACCCTCGAACGTGGTCCACCGCCCGCTATTGGTGATTGAAAGTTACGGGGCGTGGGAAAAGGGCAGAAAAGTCTGGAAGGGATGGGTTACGCTGGTTGAATGGGGCGTTTGTGGGGGTCCCCCCGGGGAGTTGGGGGGAGAGGGAGTCACGCCAGAATGGAAGCACCTGGTGGGGGGGCGGGTATCTCTCTCACAAACAGAGGAGGGCACCCGTAGGCTCATAAATAACTTGGACAGCGCCAGAAGAGAAAAAGAAAAAGACCACCGGGACCAACGACCGAATTTAAGGATCAACGCTGAACGAACGTAACGCAGAAAAGGGGCCAGGGGAGGTTCTGGGGGAAGGAGTTCAAGGTCCGGAAAGTAATCGGAAGGTCATTCAAAAAGGAAAGTTCGGAAATCATAGGTCTGATGTGGCAAGCACAGCCAAAGTTGGCAGAGAGTTTAGTTGAGAAAAGCTGGAAAGGGAGGATTAGTGAAGGAAAAAAAAAAGGAGAAAAGACTCTTTCAAAAGGGGGGGAAAACGCTCATTGTTGAGCACCCAATCTGCGATAGAGGGGCAGGCGCCGCCAGGGGGGATGGAAAGGACGCACATTTCAAAAGGTGAAGACACTAGAGAGTTGGGCATAACTTTAGAAACACTCCCAGGAAGTCATCATCAGCACAAACTGACCAGAGCACCAAAAGGAAAAAAAGGAAAACGAAAACGAGCGATAAATAGGAAGCCCGTAATCAAGGGAGCGACGAAAAAGGGACGTCGAGAAAAATAGAAGCACAAGACAGTCCTCCAAAAAGAAAAAAGAATCCGCGAAAGCTCGGTGGAAGGTGATATCTCAAGGGAATAGAAAGCATCGTAAGGGGGGGGAAAGAAGGCGATCTATGAGGAGGAGATAAAAACCCTGTATCTAAAAGGTAGGTGTCGCGCCATTCCCAACCTAAGGGGGGGGGACGCGATGATAGCAGGTTGCTAAAGGGAACTCACAGGAGGGGAAGGGGGCCGATTCACTTTTGAAAATTACATGACCATCGGCAAGAAAAGAGAGGCCGCCGGGAGAAAGGGATGTGGGGGGGCGAGGGTTGTTTTTCCCGGAGATGTGGCGACAGGAATCTTGAAGGGGGGATACGAAATGGACAAGAATTCGTCTGGCTACTTTTGGCGACTTCGTCCGGGGGGGGAAAAATGGAAATACGGAAAATCAACCGCGGCTCCAACGGAATCAGGCTTTTAAACTGGATGATTTCTGGGGGAAAGAGGAGGATGCGCCGTCATCGTGAAGAAACGTCCATGATGATCGGGTGTTCACAGAGAGCTTTGGATGACACCGGCTGAAAAAAAAAAACGAGAGTTCGCCGGCTTCGTGAAGACTTGCAGGAGAGCCGTCGACATGAAGAGAAAGGGCAGGGCCGGGGGACAGGGTATAAAAAGGAAGTTTGACTTATGCGTCATTGGGGCTTTGCGGCGGAGGTCCCAACGACAGGGTGCGAAAAAAAAAGGAAGGTGTCAAGAACGTTTGCAGCTTTCCTTGCCTGGGGTTGTTGAAGGCCCCATGGGCTTAGTTGGGGAAGGTGAGGGGCGTAGTCCTTGAAAAGGGTGCTGGTGAAATGGTAACGTTGCCTCAACAAGAGGGGAGAGGGGCCAGGGACGCTGGGGGACAGAGGTCCCATGTTTTGGTGAGGGGAAGGGGGACGCGACAGGGCGGAAAAGGGGACGAAAAAGAGGATCTGCGCATGAAAACAGTCGCCAAATACTCGAAAAAAGGGGGAGATGCGAAAGAATCGGGGGTCCGCAGTTTTGGGGACATATTTGATTGGAACGCCGGGGGGTGGAAGGGGTTATGGTGTCCGGTGCAGTCGCAATGGGGAGAGAAGGAAAAGGATCGGTGGTGGGAAAGTAATGAAATGAGGACATGGAAAAAAAAGGGGACCGGATCCGATGAAGGAGGCGGGAAATGGGGGTAACGCGCGGAGACCGGAGACGCGACGGGTGCGGGGGCGGTTACTGGGGGAAGGAGAAATCTCGAAGGAAAGGGGGGGGTGGTGGAAAAAGGATCGGACGAGAGATCACAACACGGGAGATGAAAGTCCCGGGATGAGCCAGCGGACTTCGGAACCGGGCTCCTCTCTGCGAGAAAAACCTAGCAAATCGAAAACCGTTCTCCCGGATACCCCCAGCAGCCGCCTCACTTCAGAAAGGACCAAGGGCGCGTATGGCGGGGGTGGGCGGGACATAGTACTTTACAAAAGCTCCTGACTTTAAAAGAGGTTTCCGTGAGGGGGGAAACTACAAAACAGCACAACTCCTCCTACCCCGACAGAAGGGCACAAAGAAGAAACTTCCGAGCAAGTGACAAGAAAGAAGGGGTCCTTTCTCAGGCCCTTTGGGCCTTACAGTAGCAGGGGCGCCGCATGGGGAAAAAGGGGCGAGGGAGATTATCTCGACGTTTCATCGAGGTGAGGGGTTCCAGGCGAATGAAAAACTAATTCCAACAGCCTCCGGATGGTGTACCGTTGGCTCCTCTCAGAAAAACGAAAAGTCAACAAAAAACAGCAAAGACTAAAGGAGAGCAAAGAACGAAGCCGTATGCTGCAGTAAAAAATGCCATTAAAAAAAACAAAGGGGGGACTTTGCCAAGGCTACACAGAGGGAAGAAGGCGGTTGGGCCAGAAGAAATCAAAAAAAGAACGCTACTCAAAGGCGGTTATCCCGGGCGTACTGACCAAAGGAAAAAGCCCTTAAAAGAAAAGAGGGGTCGCTTCTCTCCAGATGAAAGAAGAGGCGAAAAGAAGGATGAACAGCCGGTCAGGGGATACAAAGGAAAGGGGAAAACTTCAATAAGTGCAGCCTTGCAGGCTTTACCAAAATAAGACCTCCTCGGAGGGACGCTACAAGAAGTCACAAGTTAACAGGCATTTGATCGAAAATCTATCGTCAAAAAAACTAATCAAGCAACCCACCAGACGAAGTCCGCCAGTACCAAAGAAAGAGCTCCTCGGACAAAACCAAGACTCCCCAAGAGAAGGGAAAAACGAAAAAAAAAAACCGAAAAAAAAAACAAAAAAACGAGTGAGCCGGCGGGAAGATGGCAGTACTGCATTAATGGTTGAAAAAGGTGTCTGGAAAAAAAGGGATTTCAACTGGAGATGTGAGCTCACCCTCCGCTAGACACGCGATCAGAAGACCCCTGTAGGGGATTCGCCAGTGGGACAGGGAGAGCGGTTTTTATCGCAGAATAGGGTCGCCACGTCAGCGTTTTGAGGGACTCAAAAAGGGGGGAAGGGGCTAAAAAAAGAGAGGTATCTCCCGAAGCGCTGAAATTTCAAAAAAGAAAAAAAGCTGATCGTAAGGGGGGGACTTCAATGGGGGAAAAAAAACGATAGGGGGGGGAGGAGGAGATCTCAGGGGAAAGCCTCGAGTCAAAAGACCTGGCGATTGAAGACGTTAAAAAAGAAAAAGATTTGGGAAAAAAAAACGCTCGCTCGTAGAGCCGTGGCGGGCTCCGCGCAATCTGGCGGGAAGGGGGGGTCAGTTTGTTCTGGCTAAGGAGGACTGGGCGTGGCTATGGGGGGAGCAAAACAACGTCGGCGGAAACGCCGTAAACAAGAAATCTAAAAAAAAACCGCTGGTTCAAAGGCGCGCACTTGGAAAGATACAGATTGGGTGAGAAAAAAGGCGGTCTAAAATGAAAAAGAAGCTGGGGGGAATGGTGGGAGATCAAAGGAAAGGAGCCGCAGAAGTCCTGGGTAGACTGCCAGCCGCAACGAAAAGGTGTGAAAGAAAAGAAAAAAAAACTCAAAAGCATTATCTTTCTGCTGATTTTTCCAGGGAAAGGGGGTACTTGCAGGAAGGGAGAAAAAGATTCGTGAAACGAAAAGAAACCAGGATCCCACCGAACGCATCTTGTCGACGCCTAGTGGGGATTGCGTTACGGGGTAAGCGTAGGAGGGGACGGGGGGAGGCTGGGGACGCTGGTTTCGTTCTTTTGGAGAAAAAGCACTCCAGAGAAAAAAGGGGGAGTGGACCGGAAAAAGCACAAAAGTAGGAGGTAAAATAGATATATAGGCAATCACAACCAGCGTGGCGTACGCCTGCTGCAAACGCAAAAGCGAAAACCCACCCTAACGCCGCGATTGTACGTGAGCAAGGAAAAAAGTAAACAGAGGGACGAAAAAGTCGTTATCAAAGGAAACTATTCTGGATTAAATTCGGCGGGGGATTAACGCAAGGGTAAACAAAGAAATCATGACTGTGGGCAAGCACCTTGCAAAGGTGAGCTCGTTAGGGGAGGCGCTAAAAAAAAACAGACCTTTAAAAAAAGATCCGGAAAAAAACATTAGAAACACGCTGGGGTGCACGCAAAAAGACGCTAAAAAAGGGTGTTGATGAACCCAATCTTAAGAGTAGGCCAAGTGTACGCAGAAAGCGTGGTAGGGGGGGGAAGGTCCAGGAAAAGGTAAAGAACCGCATCTCCTTGGACCGACACAGAGGGCGACCATCAAGCACAAAAACATCCAAAAAAAAACAAAGATTCCAACGGAGAATCCACGTAGATAGAAAGGAGGAAAATAAAGAAAGGAGCAAGCAAGGGAATCAAAAAAGAAGATTCGATCGCTCCTAAGCAAGAACCAACCAGTCGCCAAAAAGGCCAAAGAGAGTTCAGCGCTTCGTGGAATACGCAGAGGTTCGAAATAGGCCGCAGAAAAACTCTTACGTTGGCGAAAAAGAACGAGAGGGGAGAAAAATCGCAGGGGGTTCAAGCCCATTACCAACCTCCAGGGGGGGGGAAGTATAGCCAGTGGAAGGGGGGAATCACATCGCAGAGGTCACTCCAATTAAAGGGGTGAAAATTTAAAGTTACGCCACGGACAAAAAAGAGGGGGAGCAGAAAGGTTATTTTCGGGGGGGGGTCCGGAGCTTGCGAATCGGTCGGGGGGATTCTTGTTGGGGGGGGGCCGAGGAGCCATCATCTTTCGGGCCAGAAGTACTATCCTAAGGGGTGGATGGGCGGGGGGAGTAATTTTATAAACGATATAAAAGAGGACTACTCGATCTCACCGGCAATAAAAAGGAGGAGTAGCCGTCCTCGAGGATGTAAGAAGGGTTTGGGGTAAAGGCAGGGGGGGAAAGAAGCAGGGGGGGTTGAAATATAAAGTGGTGGAAACTTTCCTCAAACGAGCACTGGGGAACAAAACCGGCTGGTCAGATTACTGACGGGAGGGTCTTGGTGAGGGGAAGAAGGACTCAGCGGTACTAGTGCACGTCCGTGGCGCAGTAAACAGGGGAAGGAGGCGCATCCTTGGGGCTTGGGCGTCGGAGGGAAAAGAAGAAAGGGGGGGTCGGGGCACTAAAAGTTTCAAACCCCCATTTTTTCGGCTTCCGGTCGGGGGGGGGGGAAATAACGGCTGTGTCGTGGGGGGGGAATTTCACAAAAAAAAAAGTTGGGGGGTAAAAGTTGAAAATGGAAAAGGGCCGGAAAGGTTAAAATTAGAGAGAGAGCCAACGGGTCACCCATTGAGCGCAACGAAGGTTGTGGGGTTTATGTCCTTTAATCCCAAAAAAAAAAAAACGCCACAGGGGGGCCGGGGGGAACATGGAAAACCCGTCGAATAGTCCTAAAATGGAAGCGCCACCCGGCTTAAAAAAGGCCGCAACTCTGGGAGATGTCCTTGAGTTGGACGATGTGAATAGTGGTCGGGGAAGTGAGGGAATGTCACTTTGAGGGGGAGGGGTCAAGGAGGAGGTTGAGGGTTGGAACTGTGGAAGGAGAAAAAGGGAGGAAAAGGAACAAATATCCGAAGTAAGAGCTTTGGGAAGGTAATTGGGAAAATGTTCGAGCCAAATTTAAAAGCACTCGTTAATTGATGGCTGTGGGTACGGAGGAGGGCGGTGTGCAGGGGACGGGGGGAGGGGACTTAGGATGAGAGCCCGTTCTCGAGTACTATTGAAAAGAAGACCGGGATCAAAAAACAAAAAAAGAGGGGGGAAGAAAAAGAGATATGCCGATCAAGGGGGTCCAGGCCTTGGAAAAAAAGGACTTTCCGAGGGCCGTAACCCGCACCCTTCTCCTCCATCGAAGGAAAAGAGACCGAGGAAAAGGAAAAACTCACCAAAAATCAGACACGGCTTCTTAACCGGATTGTTTCTGACAATGGGGCTCTCAAGGAGAACAAAAGGAATGTTCCGTGGTACAAAAAATAGAAAAAAAAAAGCCACGCAAAAAGCAGACTTACCCCCCACCCTACGGGTGGACGCAGGAACCAGGGAAAAAGTGATCGCCATCATTTTCAAACGAAGGGTTAAGCCTTCGAAGGCCTGGAAGCAGTAGCCGTGTGCTGGGCGCAAGGGGGGACTGTCCGATTAGGGAGGGGAGAAAGGTGACAGGTCGCTCTTCCAGGCCCTCGAAAAAAAAACAAATAGGAAAGGGGGGGTTAAGGGGCTCGCTCTCGAAGCCGAACGGTGATGGAAAAGCTACCGGAACCTCGAAGAAAGGAAAATGAACGATCCGTAAATGCTGCCCGAAACAAAAAAAAAACTGCCGGAAGGCAATTACAACTTCCTGTTTCTCTCCCGAAAGAAGCCGTCGGGTAAAGAAAACCGGGGGAAGGACTACGTCAACTCGTGAAGAAAAGCGGAGAAAAAAAACCTTGGCCGTCGAAAGTTTCGACGAGGTCGAGGCTCTCAAAAGAGGGGCTAGTGCCCAGCCGGTGTTTAGGGGTGATCGGGGAAACACTTTCGATTGAAACTGCGCGACATCCAGCCGGGGGAACCCAAGTGAAGGGACAACTCGGCGAGTAGGCTACAAGAAAGGAAAGGGAAGGGAGGAAATCGTGAGTCCGAAGCGAGGGTTTTCGCACCAGAACTCAGCAACCCAAAAGGAATTCCGCAAGTTCACAAAAAAAGAAAATATGGAAGACTAAAAAACCAGACGACTCCCAAGATTGGAAAAAGTAAAAAGCAGGGAAAAAAGGTGACCAAAAGAGGCCTAACACAGATGGTCATTCGGCCGCTGGCTAAAAACGTCAAAATTGAAAAGTAAAAAGAAAGGGAGTAAATGGGTCCGGGGAGCTTCACCTCCTCCGCTACTGCTATAAAGGCAACAGGAAAAAAGGGAGGCAGTGTGGTGGGCATACGGGGGGGGGGCGGGGGAGGCGTGTGGTGGGGGGGAGAGAGGGGGGGGGGGGGGGGGGGGGCTGTGGTGTGGGGGGTGGGGGGAAGTGGGGGGGGGTGCGTCGTTCGGGGGTCACGCCAAAGCACTGAAATTGTGGGAGCCTCTAACTGAGGGGCTTCCCTTGGGCGAGGTAATCGCCACAACGCTGAACTTTCAAAAAAAGATTAAGGAAAGACGGGTAGGCTTAATATGGGGACTCTAGGATCGCCTCGGATAAACGCCGACGTACAGGTAGCTCCTATTTCAAAAAAGAGCTCGCTTCGAGCGCCGTGGGCTGGCTCCGCGGCGTCAATTTTTTGGGCGTGAGGGGGAGCGATGCGTCGGACAGCCAATCGTCGTCGTAAGGACGCTCGTCGTCGAAGAAAAATGTAAAAGGAAAGATTCCAGAATGAAACATCAGGAGTAACTTGGCCCCTTATCGGCAGATTGGGTGAATCAAAAAAAGAAAAATGAAGAAGGAAAAAACAGCGGTGTTGGGGGGATTGGGAGGAACTGATCTTTTTCAAGGAGAAGACAGTCCGGGGAAAAGGACTGCAAAAATGAAATGTGGGTTCTTGTAACCGAAGTTCATGAGCTTTCAGCTGATTGTGGAAAAAAGGCTGGGAAGGTATCATACAAACAAGTTAAGCACTACTATTAGCCCGAAGGGCTCACACCGAAACATTTTGAAAATTGGGTTGGGGAAGGGTGCGTGCTCACGCAGAAAAAGCGGCGGAGGGAAAAGGGGACTCTGGGGTGAGGGGACCTGGCGCAAAAAAGCATTGGAGGCGTACGCCACGCTGGTATTCCCTCGCAAACAACTGGAGGAGAGGACTCAAAAAAGAAGTGCTGGCGTGCGCGACAACGCAAAAAAAAAAACCATCGTAAAACCCAAACCAGAAACGCCCGACTTGGAGAGGGGCAAAAGCACCAGTAAACAAGAAGTCACCACTAGAGGCCGGTGGACAAGAGGCAGGTAGGGGGAGACGCCGTGAAAGTACATCTGCAGGTGATGAAGAAGTGAGATCCAGGAGGAAAGATTGCAGGACTGAAGTGGCAATTGCCAAATTTGCGAAGATTTCGTTGCGGCTGGCACTTAACAAGGAGCGAAAAAAAAAGGAGATCAGTAACTGCAAAAAAGGAAAAGCTGAGTTCCACACAAGAACGTTGAAGACATGATTAACCCAATCTTCTATGGCCAAGTCGCCGCAAGGATTGTTGAAAAGGGGGGAGATGGAAGTCTGAGGGAAGCAGAAAAGGTCGTTCGAGAACGAGAAAAAAAATTCCGGGAGGAAACAGGGACAAAAAAGCATTTCAGAACAAACGGACCAGACACCAACTGCAAAGAAACCAGCAAGGAATTCTGGAAAGGAGGAGAAAGCACGCCAGATCAGGGTGCAATCGAAAGTCTCTTCGTAAAGAAGAAAAGAGTTCCAAATGGAAAGAAAAAGGCGCCAAAGCCCCGAAACGCCCGCCCGCAGTTGGAGGCGAGGGAAGAAACGCAGTTCAGCAAAAAATTAATAACATGCGAAAATGCGGGGAAACATAACTAGCTCTCCAAACCCGGTTTCTCACAGAACGCAAAAGCAAAGAAAACTCAAGGGGGAAAAAAGTAGTCGGGCCTGGAAAAAAATAATCGACAGTTACATCTGTAGGACCACGCCATTCAAAAATTGGAATGGAAAAAAAAACATAAAAAATGCTCGGGGGTGTTACTGTTGTTATGGGATAGGGGGGGGCGGATCTTTGAGGAACGACGGTGCCGGGGGACTGGGGACTCTTGGTTTTTCCGAGGAGGCCATCATCGTTAGGGATCGAGATTTGGCGACTTCTGGTGGTGTTTCGGTTTCAAGGGGTGGATAAAAAAAAGAAATCGGAGGTCGTTACCTTGGGGTATTTCAGAGCCGTCTCAAGATTATGTCCCTTAAGATGATTGTGTTCGAAGCCTGAAGGGGGTAAAAAAGAGTACAGGGTGTGTCCCTTGCACGAAGGCGAGAAACAAGGTCTGGAAAGATTATTCGGAAAAAGTCAGGGGGATTGGGAAGACACTAAGGGAAATCTGTCTACCTGCGTTGAAAGAGAAAAGGAAGAGTTCCAGAGGCTGGACGATTATTTGACTTAGGCCTACATGGTTCCTTTAGAGGGGCGGCTTGAAACTAAAAGAGGTTTCCGACACAGGCAATGAAAATGAACATTTTTTCAGCTTCATGACGCAGCGGTGACGGCATCCATGAGTCTTCGGAAGGGTAGGTTCGGGCTTAGTACAAAACCGGATTGTGCTGTGGTTAAAGGGGAAGGTCAAAGGAAAAAGGAAGGGGCTTCGAGTAGGGAAAAAAATATAAGGCTTTTGGGGGGGGGGCATGTTCAAGGGGGTTTTGGGTAGGGCCTAATCAGCGAGGTTGAGGGGGCTCTGGAAAACGTCGAGATAATCTCATGGGGAGGAAACAAAAAACACCAACACAAAGAGAGTGAAGGGTCCCAAAATTTCTTCGAAGGACATACTTTACATTCATTGTAGAGGGAAGTGAGGGGGGTCTTGTTGGCCGTGAGCAGAAGGAAAAAGGAGGGGGGATTGTGGGGGGGAAGGGGGTGGTGACTAAAGATGGGGCTTAGAACGGATGAAAAAAGCTTTTGAGAGATGAGAGCCACATTGAAGAAACAAGCAAAGTTAAAGGGTTTAAAAAGGAGTTAAGTTCGGGACGGGAGGCTGGGGTACGCGAAATGGAAAAGTGTCAAAAGGGGGTGCGTGTTTAACGAGGTACGGGCGGGCGAGGGGCGGGGAAAATCGAAAAGCATCAAACAACAACAAAGGAGGTGAGGAAAAAGGGGGCCGGGGAAAAAAAAAGTCCACGGGGAGGGGGATAACACCTCTCTTTCCGTTACCGTTAACCCTCAACCGTTAACTCCTCCTAAAAAGACCGAGGAAAAACAAAAACAGCGCCTCCTTCCCGCGATCGGGCAGGACAAGGGAAAGTACCTTTGAAAAAGGGGGAGAAGCCATAGGGAAAATACGGGAACAAGCTCCGTACTGGATATTGTTCCGTGCAGTAAAACATCATTGAGAATGCAACACAGCCACCTCACACAGAAGAAGGACCCCTCAAAAAGTTTAAGTCAAAAGGGACAACAAAGAGCCCTTCCCAGCAGGGTTTCAACTCGAAGGTAGGTGTAGGGGGGAGGGAGACCCTTTGGGCAGATGCAGAAGAAAGTACTAAGAGTCGCCAAAGAAAAAAGAGTAGAGGTTTTCATCGGAGGGAAAACCCGAAAAGGGGAAGGGCTTCCCATTAGGTTGGAAAAAAAAAAGAGGAAGGAACGTTGGCTTCGTCTCTAATCAGGTAGAGGAGGGGGCAACGGAAAGGGAAAAACCTCAAAAAACTAAAAAAGAGCTAAAAAAATGAACTAAGCCTTGAATTGCTGCCAGAAAATCGGCAATGACGGGCCGGGAAGGGAAAAAGGCAGGGGAGGTCCTCGCACCGACTCCGCCGTCGTGGGACTCAGCCAAAAAAAGCTCCCAAAAAAACGGACAACTAATCGGTGAATAGGGAAAACCACACGGCCGGGCACGGGGGCCAGGGAGGAGGGAGGTAAACGCAAGACCATGAAGAAAAACCTTCGAAAAAAGAAAATGAATGACAAAAAATTTGACAGGGGAGAGGGGTAGGGGGGGCACACTTTCTAGTGACCACAAATCGAACCGGAAAACACTATTATACATCACCTCGCGAGGACGGCAAGAAATTCAAAAGGAAAAGTAAATCGCTTATCCGAAAACGCGAGCGTGGAAACCCACAAAGGAAAAAGAGCAAGATGCTGCACCGAAGATTATGTCATCCTCGGCAAAAGCAAAAGAGAACCTGACCCTTCAAGAACAGCAAAAACCTTAGCCGCAACAGTCAACAAAAAGAGGAAAGGTCGGCAGCAACAGAAGGGCAAAAAAAAAAGGAATTGGCGGGCTACACCTGATAGGGGGGAAAAATTTCAAAAGGCCCTAGCAAGGGGCTAGAGGAACAGAGGACCTGTAGGTGGCAGCTTTCACCACGTGGGACATTAAGTTCAGGGGAGGGGAGGGGGAAAAACGTCGCGAATGTGAAAGACTCAGTAAGAAAGATTCAGTCATTGGAGGGAGTAAACAAGCGCTGTAAATTCCCAAAGGGGGGAGAGGAGGAGGATCCTGGAGGGGTGTTGGGGTGTTTTTTTTTGGGGGGGTGGGGGGGGGGGGGGGGGGTTGGTTGGGGGGACTTTTTGGGGGGTGGGTGGTGGGGTTTTGGGCTTGTTGGTTGGGGTTTGTGGGGGGTTTTTTTTTTGGGGGTTTGGTGTGTGGGACGTAAAAACTGGTTCTTGGATTGGAGGAAGAGGGGAAACTATCCAACGCTAAGAATGCGAGGGCTCCTATTTCCTCCTCGTGCCCTCGGAAAAGTCCGGGCAAAAAAAAAGGGGCTCAGTTAGAAATTCAAGGCCTGTTCTGGCGATGGAGCAAGCGTCTCAGGAACAAGGCGCGCAGAGTGAAATCGTCTCGTGGCAACATCGAAAACTTGTCTCAAAGAGGAAAAAAAGTACGAAAAGTGGCGGCACTCATGGGAGAAAGATTTTTGCGTACTGATCTTTTTCAGGGATCACGCAGAAGGAAGGACGGTAAGAAACCGCCACAAGAAATGGGCGTGGCTTTGCAAAGAGGAAGTAGGACGACGATGGGGGGAAGTTCAGAAGGTTACTGGCAGATAAGACACCCTGCCATTACGTTCACTATTAGAGCACAAAGGATCCCAAGGGATTGGCGTTTACGGGGTTCAGCGGAGAAAAAAAGGGCGTCTTAAAAGACTCCTGGGGGTGAGGTGTCGGGGGGACTGAGCTGCACTCCATCCTTTGAGGCGTACGCCACTCGGGGGAGTGCCGTTATCCGGGAAAGAGGAGAGAGAATCACCAAAACAGCGTGGCGTAGTCCGCATAAAAGGCTGGAAAGAAAAAAGGAAACGCAAAAAAAAAAAAAACCAAAAGGCCAAAGGGAAGAAAACCTCCCTAAACGCCTGAGAGTTTCTTCTGCTTTAAGAGAGGAAGCCAAAAAAAGAGGGCCGGTGACAACATGTTCTGGAAAAGGAAGTCGACAGAGGAAGAACGTCAAGGGGGAGAAAATTGAAAAATAAAACATCCAGTATTAAAAAATAACGAAGAATCAATGAACTAGAAACCCGGGGAAAAAAGGGCGAAAAAGTGTTTCGTTGAGGCTAGTCTTAACAAAAAGACTGGGAAGAACCGGAAAAGAAGGAAAAGAAAATAACATTAGGAAAGGAAAGAAAAAGATTTCGAAGATCATGTGTTGATGCACCATCTGAAGGGGGCAAAAAAAAAAGGTGGGAACATTAGGGGGCAGATGGCTCTGCACATTTTGTCACGCTGCGAAGAACGTTGTTTCTGAAAGACCGGCCAAAATCATCACAAACGTGAAAACCAGCAGAGCAAGAAAAACGGTTGCTCAGTCGCTTCTCCGAAAAGGATCCCGCCAAAGAAATAAGGTAGCAAGCCGTCCCGGGCGCACTGAAGAAGGGAAACTCTAAGGAGCCAGAACCATAACGAACAAGCCAAGGAAAGAGATCAGCCTCCCTGACGAGGGGGGGAAAGGAAAGGGGAGATAACTAAGGCGGGAAAAGGCATCTTAGTAAGACTGCTCAAAAAAATGGGGCTGAACTAAAGGGCAGAAAGGTTCGCTTTCTTCTTCCAACGCCGTCGAAGCAAGAATCCAGGGGGTTTGAAGAGGCAGGGGGAAGGGAAGTGGCGAGGAGGGGAAGCTCACACGGAAGGTTTTGACAGCGAATTTGTAGCACGGCAAAAACTTGGAAGAAGGAAGTTGCAAGACATCTGTGCCGCCGGCCCACTGGGGGGGGGGTCTTAGGGTGGTTTCCGAGGGGGGTCTAAGAAAGGGGGGGGGACCATGTTGTGATATGAGTCGGTCTGGGGGGGGGCTATGAGGGGAAAAGTTTGGGAAGGAAATGCGGCGACTGGGCGACTTCGTCGGGGTTTCTTAAGGTTCGTGGGAACAAAAGCAACGCAGAAAAGGGGAATAGTTAAACCGTGCTGGAAGGTTCTTTGCCCGGTCGATCTTCATAGGGGAGTGGTGGTCGAAGCGCCATGATGAGCGCAAGGGGAAAAAGAAAGGGGGGTGGCCAAAGAACTTGCAAAGAAACAGAGGGCCAATGATTCTTTTCGCATCTTCATGGGCTTAAAACCTCGAAAGGACGAAAAGGAGGGGGTGAGAGGAAAGAGGGGAGGACAGGAGTTTGACGTCGTCAGGTGTCCGGGGGGGAAAGGGGGGGACGGCTGAGAAGGCGGTTAACGGTGCTAAAGGGCAGTTGTCCAAAGGCCCATTTGTTTCGCAGGCTGAAGTCGAAGGGGGAGGGGGAACGAGAGGGGGGAGGTCATTTTGTCGATGCGTAGTAGTTGGCGGGGGAGGAAAGGGGTATACAAAAAGTCAGTAGACGAGCAAAAAGTCCACCATTTGGGGCTGTGGCAGAGGGGGTTTGAGGAGGACACGACCTTTTCGGTTGTCAAAGGGGGGAAGCTGAAACTGAAAAAAACGCAGGGGGACAAAGGCTAAACTGTGAGGGGGAAGGGGCCAAATGGCGAGGACGAAAGGAAATACGGACTCCAGCAGAAACTGGGGAAGGAGTTGTTGGAGCGTTGAGCGGATGGGACCCGTAGGGGGAAGTCCTTGTTGGGGAGACATAAGGGTGAAAGCACGGACCAATATAGAAGTAAGGAGCTTTGTGTTAAATGAATTAGCTAAAAAGGGAAGAAGAAGGGCAGGTGAAAAAAGAAGGGCGAATTTATGAGGGGGAAGGGGGGGGGGGGGACGAAAACGTTGGGCAGGGAAGGACGGCGACGGGTGGGCGGGTACGGGCGGTAGAAAGACGGGAAAAAGTAGGGTAATCGGGAATCCCGGAGCAGAAGAAGAACCACAGAGAGGAGAACATGAGCGGAAAGGGGGTAACCCTTACCATTACCCGCTTCGGGGGCTAAAAGCTTCTGCTTACCGTCAGGACCTAAGGAAAATCCCTCCGAAAGGGGGGGCAAAAAGTCTCACCCTCTCGTACCCCCGCCGCCGAGGAACGAGGATCCGGAATAGAGACCCAGAGTCTGCGTGGCTCTCATAAGTCCCATTGGGGGTAAAAAGAAGAGCGGGATAGAAAAAAAAAGCCAAGATGACAAAAAAGCAAAAACCAAAAACCACCTCCTCCTTGACCCCCCCTCCCATGGGGGAGCAGCTCACGTCCCTTCAAAAGTGGAAACTCGATGGAAGTATGTCCTTTCCACCGGGTTGAAATCAGAAAGGGGTCGGTCGGAGAAACATTAAAAGGATCATTACAGACGGTTGGAAGAGGAAAAGGTGAAACAAGGGAGCCCTCACAAAAAAGGGGCCGCTGAACAGCCCCGGAAGGCAAAAAAAAAAAAAGTTCGGGGCCAACAGGGGAAAGCACCGAAATACTAAAAAATCGACAAAATTAACGAATAAACATTCCAAAGAAGGAAGGGCCGAAAAATGGCCGGACATTTGACAAGGAAAAGTGGGTTAGGAAAAAAAAAACTCCAGCCGGCTTTTAAAGAAAACAAATCCCAAGACCCTTACGCCCTACGTCAAAAGTGGTAATCCCAGCGTACTGAAAAAACACGAAGATCAAAAGAGGGAGGCGCGGGACAAATGAAAAAGCCGCGAAAACTTATGCAACGCGTTGGGAAAGGGATAGGGGGTGGGAAACAAACTTGGAAAACTAGTGACCAGAAGACTCGGAGGACCACAAATCCCACTATGAAACATCCTCGGCGAGGAGCTACAATAAAGGAAGGGGGGAGACTTTAGAGACGCTCTCATCTTTTGCAAAAGAAAAACCCACGACGAATCAAGGCTAAGGGCCGACTTCTTCACCCGAAAGAGTGGGGGGAGACAGCAAAAACAAAGAACCGAAAGTAAACCAAAGTCTCCGGACAACCTTATCGAAGCAACAAAGAATTGGAAGATGGCCGCAGGGGAAAAGGTTGGGCAAAAGTGAATTGGCGTGCACACCTTCGCTGTAAAAAGCTGTGAGCAGGAAGAGAAAATTCCCCGGGCACACCTGGATTTGGCATTGGCTTGACGAAAGAATTTGCGAAAAAAATGGGGCTAGATCGTGGGGAGAAAAAACAAAGAGGGGTTTATCGCTCTCTTAAGACTGCTTTCCGCTTCCCGGAGGCCCGTAGATCCAAGAGGAACAAGGGGGGGGTTCGGGGTGTGGCGGACTGGTCTGGTCGTGGCGAGGGGGGAGGGAGGACCGCGCCAAAACGCAGGAACGGTGTGAGAAGCCATATTTCTCCTCGAGATCGGAGCGCAGGGGAGCGCCGGAGGGAACCTTTGGGGGGGATTGTGCTGATGAAAGGACGCTGGCGTGGCGAAGTCAAGAAAAAGAGGAACACGAAAAAAAGAAAGAATGTGGACGCTCAGAAGAGGCTGAAGACACGCGTCCACATCTGCCAAATTGGCCCTATCGCAGATGGGAAGTCAACACAGAGGGATTAAGGGGATCAGGGGTCGAAATGTTTTTTTGGTACTGTAGAGGGGGAAGGTCCGGAGGGGACGTATCAAAAAGAAAAAAAACGCGGCCGCACTTTTTCGGGTTCCTTTGTAAATAATGAGTCTGTCGGAACCGGAGAAAAAGAATCACCTGCCGAGGGTCAGCTACGGGGCGAAAAAGAACTAAGTTTGTCACCAGGAGGGGGTGCTTTTTACTGTTTCGTGCAAATCACGCAGAAAATAAAAGGCGTAGGGACGCTGGGGGAGGGGGGAGGGGTCCTGGACACGCCAGCATTTATGCGGCGTACCACGCTGGGGGGGGAAGGAGGGAGTCAAAACCACAGGAGGAAAATAGAAGATACTGAAACCAAGAGGGGTCTGAAAAAACCGATAACTGCTGGCGTTCGAATCGCAAAACGCAGGACCAAAGCGTCAAGACCAAGGGGAGTGCGTGAAAAGCTAAACGCCACCGTAGCAATCACCACAGGAGAGGTTCAAAAAAGAATACGGGTTGGAGGGGAACTGAAGGGTGATTATTCCTTCAAGATCCCGTAGCAGGAAAAATGAAGATCAGATAAAAGGGAAAAAGAAGGGCAAGCGTTTTTCGGTTGCGGATGCAGTATAACGTCCCCCACGTCTGGACGGAAAGAAATAACGGCAAAAAATTAAAAACCCCACGCTGAGGGCAAAAAAAAAGAAGGAGCATTTGTCAAAAAAAAAAAAAGGGGGAGGGAAAAGATGCCAGGGCCAATTGCGTCCGCCGATGGGACCAGCTTGTAGGAAGTGAATAGCAGGAAAAAAGGTCGGGGGAGAGAGGGGGGTTCCGAAGACGCTTGGCTTGAAAACATGAAAAAAACATCGCAAAAAGGGGACAACAAAGCACAGCGTTGGCTCAGGAAGCCATCCACGCGCTAAGACGAGAAGACCTAAAAAGGAGCAAGCGGCGAAGCCGAGATCGGCGATAAGGGAGACAAATAAAAAAAGCCACAACAAAAGAAAGACTCAACCTCTCGGTGGGTTTCAGCTCTTCTCTGGGGCGAAGAAAAAAAGCAGGGAGAGATAGCCGCAAAACATTGGGGGGGCGAACAAAGGTCAACGTTCTGCACCCAAAAAAAAATCCCATGAAAGAAGGGGTGTAGAGGGGAATGAATATCAGTGCTAGCAGGGGGGGAAACAGCTGGGGAAGGAGGCCTACAAGACCCGGGAACAAAAAAGCTACTCCATCGAAGACTGCCATCTGGGAGAAGTCACTGTTTTGGGGGATGTGGGGTTCCGGACTTGGCGAACGGTTTACCAGGGGGAGGAATTAAGAAGGATTGATCAAATGGGAGGGTGGAAAAAGAGCGGCGGTCGACTTTTGACGTCGTCGGGTGGGTTGCTAGTTCGGAAGGGGAAAGACCGCGATGAAAACGGCCATCGGCGTTAACTTGCTGGATTGGGGAGTCCCCTTAAGGGTGGGAGGGGGGGGGGTCTAAAACGGCCAATGATTTATCTCAGGTGTTCACCTAGAAAGTTGGCCCTGAGAAGGAAAAGAGGGCACAGGATTCTTTGCCGGCTATGGGGAAGGAGGAGAAAGCAGCGCAGAAGAAGTTAAGGAAAGGCACGAAGGGTTGGGGGGGGATGACGCTGTTATTCAATTAGTTTGGAAGGAGGAAGGGTCATAGGTTCGGGGGGGAAACGACGGCGCGAGTCGGTGCGAGAACACCAGGCAAGGGAAAGGCCCCATTTAAAGAAGGCTGTTGACCTGAAAAGTTTTTGTTCAGGGTGGAACCGAGGGGGTAGGGGGAGGTGATGGTGGAACTGGACGGGGGGAAAAGGGACGGGGAAGCAACTTCACCATTTCTTTTGGCAGGATGATTGGGGGAAGGGGGAAGTCCAGGAACCTTTCGGGGGTCACCTTGGAGGAAAAAGAGGAAGATAATAGAGCAATGGACCGTGAACAAAAAGCACAGTCTACCTCTAAGGCCCAGGGCTCTGGCGAAGGACATCTTACCATAAATCCTCGGGGAAACTTCTGGGAAGAAGGAGGGGTAGGAATTACAGCCCGTGAGGGTGTGGGGTGAGGGGAGGGATTTGGGGGGGCAATGTGAAGTTTGTCAAATGGATGTCAGCACGAACAATATAAGAACGTAAATTTGATTATGAGAAAGCCCATTGAAAACCAAGCAAAGGGTAAAAGAAAATAGAAACCGTAAGGGGAGGAACTAGGCTGGGTTTACGCGCGGTAGACGTGGAATATGAGGGGAAGTGCGGCGCCAAAAGAGCACCGTTCGTCGATTACTCGGGTGAACTTTAAATCAAGAAAAGAACCGAGAAAAAAAAAAGGTGGGAGTGGAGGATGAAGATAGATTTCCTAAAAACTGAGTAAACCGACGCGAGGGCTCTCTTTGAAACCTCCGGGAAAAAGAACCCGGGCGAAGAAAACGACTGAAAAGGTCGCGGACAGCCGCCTCCTCACTCCCCGGGATGTCCCCTCAAAGAACAGGGGGAGGGGGTATGTGGCTCCATAATAAGGACAAAAGGGCGAGAATTGGGAAAGGGAGGAGAATCTTAGAACACACAGAACCCTCAAAAACAGAAAAGAGGTATTCAGCTCACCGGACCGCCACGAAAGGAAGGACGGAAAAAAAGAGTTAGTCAAAGAAGGTCGAACATTGTGGTCCTTGAAGTAGCCGTGTGGAGGGGGGACCCTGTCGAGGGAAGAAAAGGGTTAAGAAAGGTAAACGAAAATGGGAGAGGACCAGGACCAGGGGCCAAGAAGACAACGAAATGGTGACCGGGGAGCGAGTCTCGAAGTGCTAGAGACCAAAGAAAGCCCGAAACAAGCCGCAATCGAAAGAAAAAAAAAAAGCCGGTGGCTCCTTCAACAAATCCGTAGACAAAAATAAAAAAGCCGGATGTTGACAACTCTGGTTTAGGAGAAAAGAATAAGAAAAAAAAAGACACAAGGGAGAAAAAATGAAATTCCTCAACTATCTGTGAATCACGTAGAGGTCCGAAGAGACCGGAAAGGCGACGATTTCGATCTCTAAAAAAGAAAAGAAAAAAGCAGAGAAAAAGGAACGCAGACCGTTTTCGGAGAAAAGTGGGGAGGAGGCAAGGCACCACTTTTCGGCCACAAGGCATAAGCCATGGAAATCCAAAGGGAAGAATCGGCGAGGACCGACTGGCCAGGCAGTTAACGCGCCGTTGAGAGTCGGAGGAAACCCTCGGAAGGAAGAAGCACCCAAAGAAAGTAAGGAACGCCGACTTCGCACCCGACGCATGAATGGACGACAGCGGAAAAACGAAAACCGTGTCGCCAACGCCTCCTGACAAAAACATGCAACAAGAAAAAACCAGAGAAAAGGCAGGAAGTTGCAAAGAGGGGAGGAAATTAAGGAAAGGGGAATTGGCGTCCTAATCCTTCGCGTGTCAACTTGAAAGCTTGAAAAAACCGAGAAAAAGAGCGCGGAACCAACCTGGAGGTGGCAGGGCTTCGCAAGAGGGGGGGGGGGGGGAGATTCTAACAAAACGTTCTGGGCGAACAGGGAGGGAACCTGGGAAGCTCTTACTACGCTGCTGACGTCCCTTGCTCGGGAGAGAAAAGAGCTGAACGGGAATGAGGGAGGGGGGGGGAACTGGGTTCTTGCGATATTTGGAGCGATCGAAGGGGGGGGGAACCTAGAAGTGCTTGAAAATTCGGGTCCGAAGGAGAATCTTCTTCGTCTCTTAAGCGCCCGGGCTGGCGAAGGAGGAGACAATTTGCCGGGGGGAAGTTCAAGGGGGGGAATAGGGAATGGCGCATGGCGTGAGATGGTCAGCCAAGCGGGCCGTAACACGAGCTAAAAAAGGGGGTTTAGAATAAGAAGAGGACACGAGCAAATCCCGGGCCTTTGAAACCTATATCTCATGGGGAAAGGGGAAAGGGGGAGGACACGAGGGCAGACAGCGTGTTTCTAAAGTGTTGCGAGCACTGTAGAAAAAGAGACTGCCAAAAGAAGAAAAGCAATTTTGCAGGTGGGACAATCCGAAGTTCATGATCGGGCACTAGTTAGGAAGTACGGGGTAAAAGAACCGGCCGTACGTTCCTATGTGCAAGAGGAGAAAACGAACAGCCACCGGCCGCTATTGGGGAATTGGACGGAAAAACTGTGAGAGGAATAAATCGGACGTTTCGGGCGTGCAGGGGACTCTGGTTGAGGGGGGGGGGAGGGGGCTAAGGAAGAGGGGTGGCGGGCTGCCCCTCAGGGGGGGGGGGAAAGTTGGGGAAGGAGG
>Ga0179593_1485144_pt1 | contig 23624 bp, 35 predicted proteins | sample CZODoug2_1_08_16_FD_185931 | JGI IMG/M metagenome (GOLD analysis project Ga0179593, IMG submission 185931) | Vadose zone soil fungal communities from Angelo Coast Range Reserve, California, USA - CZODoug2_1_08_16fungal (PacBio error correction) | ecosystem: Environmental > Terrestrial > Soil >...
AGATTCAAATACCTGGGCACTTGGAACTCGTTACACCAACCTGGCCTGGGGGAGGGATAACGGAATATAAAAGAGGCATTCCAGCAAAAAGAAGAAAGGCAACTCCCCACGGAACTCGGGAGGAAAAAAAGATTTGGGAGGGATCGAAAAGAAAAGTTCCTTTAATCCCGCGCTGTGGAAATCGAGAGGAGTTCTTTTTCCGAGGGAGTCGCAAAGGGGGTTGCATGGAAAAGAAGTCGTCAAAGGGAGGGGCGAAAGTGAAAAAGAAAGTGGGCTTCCAAAAGGGAAACCGGGAACCCGAGCGGAACGGGAACTCGTAATTTAAGTAGAGTTCAGAAGGGAGGGTCCGGAACAAATGTTGAACGGGGGAGACGAAATGAACTAATGAATTATTGACGCAGCAACTGGGGGTGACAATCACGAAGGGCCTCCATCTTGAAAAAGGAGGGGGGGGGGGTGGTGGGGCAAAACAACAGGGGGTCATCCAGGCAGAAAACTGAAAGGAGGGGTTCCAGGGGTTTTTTTGGGGGGGAAAAAAAAAACTACAATCATAGGCAAAAGAGAAAGGGAATATACAGGCCCAATTCAGATAAAAAGGGGAAGGAAAAAAGTAATTGGGGGAAACCCATCTTAAATTAAGGGCTAAAACAAAAGCAGGGGCAAACGTTCAAAACATAAAGAAAAACCCCACTGTCAAAGTTATCAGTGGAAAAACGGCAAGTGCAAGGAAGCAAAAAGGAGGAATTAAAAAGTACAAGGAGAACTGAATATTGGGGGATGAGTTCTCGAAAAAACAGGGGGTACATGGGGAAATGAATTGAAAAGCAAACGAGGTGGACAAGGGAGGGGTTACCGCAACGAAAAAAAAACCAGGGTACTAAAAAAAAAAACAGGAAGGAAGAATGAAAATTGGGATCCGACCCCGCAGTAAAGCCCCTTCAGCAAGGGTTGGGGGGGAGAGGGAAAAGAAACATCCTGAGTAAATTAACGGGGAAAAAGGGGTTTGACAGAAAAAATGTAGGAAAGTCCTTCCCGCAGCAATGGGAGACCAAACCTTCCATGGTCTATGACTGGGGGGGAAAAAAAAAGGCCGAATGCGCACAATCACACTTTGCGCCCACCAAGAGTAACAAAAAGGGGGCAAAACTGAGACAAAGGAGGTTTCCCAAAATGTGAAAACATTCATTGTTATTTGGGGGAGGGGAGGTTGTCAGTTGTCTCCAGGGGTCAAGTCCCTGGTTGGAAAAGGACTTGTTGAGGGAAAAAAAATGTCTTGTAATTCAAGGGGGGAAAAAATGTCCAAGGGGGAAGCTTGGCCAGTAAAGTTTTATTTAGGGCGTCAAAAAAAAAAAGGGGTTCCCGGGGAAACACACTCGCTGAAAAAAAAAAAATTCCATATAACGGGTTGAAGGGAAAAATCCTAGGTTGCAAGGTTAAAAGCCTTTCACCCAAAAAAGGACATAGGAAAAAAGGGGGGGGGGGACAAAAAGATCCCTGGGAAAATAATGATTGGAAAATTGGAGAAAATGACACCAATGTGAAAAAAAATCCGGGAACCACCCAGGACTACAAACAAAACGTGGACTAGGGGAGGGGTGTTGGGGGGGGTGGTGTTAAAAAAAGGTCCGGATCCATGTATAAGAGGGGTTGCCAGGGACCAGAGGGGAAAACAACAGGCACAAAACAGGGGGATTCCACGTAACAAACCCAAAGGTGAAACAGGGAAACTCATAATAAGTGGAGGGGGGGGGGGGGAAATATCAGGGTTTAATTTTCGACGGTGAAAGATTGGGTGCCACAAAAAATCATAAACCAGGGAAGTTAAACGACCGACGGCAGCGGGAGTCGGGCAGGTAAGCCGGCGGCTGCGTTTTGGTGGATGTAGGGGGGAACGAGGGGCTCGGGTCTTTTCGAGTCCTATTGTCCGAAGTAAAGAGGGAAGGTGCACCTGCCTGGGGACGGGTGTGGCTGGGCTAGGTTCAAAAGCTTGTCGGGGCTCCGGGGGGGGCCTCGGGATAATCGGGGAGTCAGGCAGCTTTGTGTCCCCGTGTTAACTCGGTGGTGCTGGGGGGGGGGCTTGAAAACTAAAAAAAAAAAGTGCGGAACAACCCCGGTGGGCAATTCTTTCAAATCAACACAGAAAAAGGGTCAAGAGGAAAGAGAGAGTGAGCACAAACCGAATAGGCAGGACCTAGCACAGACCAAAAGCAGGATGCAGGAAAACTTACACATCGACCACCACAAGTCAATCCGGGGGGACTACGGCGATTTCGACCGTATGAAACTCTAAAAGGGAAGTCAAAAACAAAAAAAGGAAAGCGACTCGCAAAATAAATACTCCGTAACCAACTAACTCGTGGGAATAAAACACAAAAAGTCGAACTCATACCCTGGGAGGGCGACGGCGGGAAGAAACGGGGGATGAGGGTAACTTAGTTACCGGAGAAATCGTACCGAAAACCAGCCCAATTAGGAGGAGTTATGGCAACTTGTGCAAAAATGGGGGGTTGGTGGGTTACGGTTAATGACAAAAGGCGGAGGGTTGTTTTGGATTCATCAAAAAAAAAACGAGAGATGGATCCGGAAACAGAAAACAAACAACAAAAGCCTGGGACCAATGAAGGAGAAAGATTATGGGAAGATCAACTGGGGGGGTCAAAAGAGGGTGTGGTGATATTTCAAATAGTATGTGCCTGGAGAAAGGGGTATTGTGGGAAAGAATGGAGAAAAAACGTATGGAAGCGGACATCAACAGAAGTTGAAGGATTGAAAAAACCGTGTCAGAGGAAATGTTTTTTGCCGGTGGGGTGTGGTTTAGGAAAGACGGTGTTGGGGGAGCGGAAAATTAATTAGGGGAATCAAAAAAGCATATAAGCATGAACTTTATCGAAGTGGAAGAAGAAAGCAAAAAGTCCTCACCAGAAAAACCACCTAAAAAAAAAAAAAAAAAAAAAAAAAAAAAAAAAAAAAACAAAAAAAAAAAAAAAAAAAAAAAAAAAAAAAAAAAAAAAAACACTGGAACACATTTAATTTTGAGCAAACGACAAGCAAATAAAGAGGGTCCAAATGAAACGATTTGGTTTCCAGGGCATTTTTGTTTATCGGGGGGGGGGGGGGGAAGACCCAAGGTAACCCCATTCAGGAACCGGACACAAGAAAAGAGAAAAGTTTGAAGGTGGAAAAAACTCACGAAGAAGTTTGGGACGAGGGGGGCAAGTGGTCCCCCACAAAGAGGGGGGGGAAAACAGCTGTGCCAAATCATAGGGAAAAAGGAAGCTTAGCATGGGCAAATGACAATGTGGGAAACAGGCCGGCCTTGGGCGGAGGGGAAACGTGGGAGGGGGAAAAGGTACGGAATTGAAAAACGGGGAAATCATTCAAAAAACCCAAAACCTGGAAATTTAGGAAGAAGGAATCTTAATGAAGCAGCGTGGGGTAACAGATCTGGCCAGGGTTTTTGTGTCGGGGGGAAAAAGGGGTTGGGGAAAGGGGGTAATTTTTTGCCAAAGCTTTTGTTTTTTAAAAGAACGTTGAAAAGGGGGGGAGGGAATAAAAGGGGAAACACGCGGAGAAGAATTGTCACGGTTGTTGTGACCAGATCAAACCTGTGGGGAATGCAGGTATCTTTTGAAAAGAAAACAGAAAGGTCAAAAAGGAAGGTTAAGCACACCGTATTACTACCATGAAAAACGAACAAAAAATCGAACGGTCGAGAACAAGGTTCTGCACCCCCTTTATAGGGGGTTTAGCGAGGGTCAAAAAAAAAAAAATGTGCCTTCCATCCGCCGATATCATCCAAAGGAGAGCTTTGGGGAAAAAAAAAAGACCAGGAAAGTTTTCGGGGGCTTGCACTGGCCGAAAGGGGTCAGTCAAAAGAGGAACAAAGAGGGAAGAGAATTGTTGTTCCGGGGAACCCCTGCCAAAAAAAAAAACTAGCAAACTGGTTCGACCAAAAGAAAAAAACACGGGAGTAATCATGCGAGCGGCAGCCGCAGGGGGAGGAAGAAAGGCCGGAAACTCAACGTCAGGGTACAGTGGAGGGAGAGGGGAAAGAAGGGGAGTAGATCGCAGGGCGTCCGACGCCCAATTGGAAGGAAGGGAGGAGGTTCAAAGCGGAGGAGTCCAGGGAAAAGTAGAAGGGGAAAATGGGGGAAGATTCGCGGGAATAACGGGAACTTTACAGCCAACCCAAAACCAAGGAAAAAGCCGCAAAAAATCCCGGCGTTTCATGAAGACAAGCCAACATACAGGAGAGACTGCATGGGTTGTTGACCATCAAGCAAGCGGCAGGGTCCCTTTTCGGGGACAGCATGGTGGCATGAGCAGGGCAGCAAGCGACGGTTGGCGTGAAAAAATCGCCGGGACCCAAAAGGAAGCAATCAATGCAACCAACCGGGACTGACGCCCGGGGGTTGACACCGCCCCCAGCACATTGGTGGTGTTACAAGAAAAAACCGTCTTTGAGTGGGAAAAAGGATGCTCAGGGAAAACGTCTGCGCAGGGTTAACCTTCCGCGAAAAATTGGAAAGAAACGGTGTTCGAACAGTGCACCTCCTTGCGGATCGGGGGGGAAAAAACAGCTTTCGCCCATCTCAACATACTAGGGGAGGGGAAACCTCAAAAGAAGGGACCAAAGGGGGGGCGGGGGGGCAGGGGGAGGGGGGATGTGCTTCACCGGGGTGTCTGAATTTTTTGTCTAAACCCTCAAGGGGGGATTGACGCGAACAACAAACATACCTTAACTCCAAAGGAAAAAAACGCAGACAAACGAAGTGGGGGGGGAGGCAGCCGACCCCAAAGGTTTTTCAGGATCAGGGACTCTCAAACAAAAAAGGATGAGGTTAAATAAACACAAAAAAAAGGGGGGGACCGCGGGCAAAAAAGAGGTGTCCAGGAAAAGGGAGACCGTTTTTCCCAACTGTACGTTTTAAGGTGGGTTGGGGGGCGGGTAGTGAACCAAAAAAACAAGGTGAACACAAAAGAGCCGAAAACTCAAATTGCTAACGGGATGTCAGGGCGTTACAAGAAAAAACGAAGCCTAAAAGGGGCAAAGCCTGCTTGGTCCAATAAGGAATGGCAACCAATGGGAGAACATGCTTGTGAAAAAGTAGGTTCGTAAAACCGAAAGAAAGCCCTGCTTCGAGTCACGTTGAAACACAAATAAACTCAGAAAAAGAGTGGGGTTGGTAAACAACAAAAAATCAACGTCGCGGTGGGGGTGAAAAGGGGCAGTGGGGGGGGGGAACCCAGAAAAGGTAAATTCGATGGACTTGGAAAGGGAGGGGGGTGGGGAAAAAAAGGCCTCAAACACGAAAATCCGCTAAATCCCTCCTCACCATGAATGAGACAAAAGGAAAAAACACCGGCGACTGGTAGGGAAAGGAAAATTCAAAAAACTACGAAGCTCAGGGGGGGACGGGCCAGTCCCTTCAGCTTTTAAGATCAGACTAAAAAAAAGAAATGGGGATGCTCTGGAAGGCGCTTTGGCGGTGCTGAGCATTAAGAAAGGGGGAAACACCATTGCCGATACAAAGTTAATCTGGGGAATAGAATTCCAAATCACACTCCTTGAACGAACCCTGGACGAAAACTCGAGAAGGAAAAAATCTGAAGAAATAAAGAAGGACGAGCCAGACCGAAAACAAAAAAAAGAATCAAATATAAAAGTACTGGGGGGGGGCGGGCAAAAAAACATTACATTCGAGACGACCAGGCGCTGCGGGGCATACATTATGAAGGAAAAGGGTGGGTTCCGACGGGAACATTGTTTTTAGGGGTCCCAAAGAAAAAATCTTCACAGGAATCCAGAAGAAGCTTGTTAAAATATCAAAATAAAAGTTCCAAACGAAACCCCAGAAAGATTTTACGGGCTAACACACGGGGGGGACTGGGGATGGGGAAATAGGTAAGTGCTAAAAGGTGTTAAAAAAAACGTCGGGTGTTGACAAAAAGGAAAGTGAGGTAAACTGAAGGGGGTAGGGAGGGCATAAAGGGGGGGGGGGGTCAAAGCCCCTGGCCGATCGGGTAGGATGTGGGAAAAGGGGAAAGGGTGCATACTTCCAGAAAAAATTAGTTTCTGGAGGTCAGTGGCAAAAAGCACACAATACAAGAAGACAAAGGACAAAATTGGGGTTTAGATGGGGGAAAAAAAAACAAGTACAACTCAAAGATAAGGGATCCAAAGGGCCCATGGGTTTTACACGAGTTATGCAGACACAAAAACAAAGCAGCAGGGAAAACTTACCCACTAAAAAAAATAGAAAAAAGAAAAAAAAAACAAGAGAGAGTGGTAAAAGGCTGCTTAAAACTAAATGGGGTTTCAAGGCCCTTTAGGGAGGGGGGGGGTCTATAATGGGAAAAAACGGGGGAGGGGGGGGAAAAAAAAGGAAAAAAAATCCAAAAGAATCCACGTTCACTCGGAATTATCCAACGTAAAGGAGAAGAAAACAACGGGCGAGATACAAAGTGATACTAAACAGTAAGAATTCCAGGATTGGGAAAGAGAGGGTTTGCCATCAGGGTCCCGCGAGTTGTGAAATTAAAGGGGCAACAGGCGGGGGACAAAACTTCAAATTAAGATTGGTGAGCCAATGACAGGCCGAAGTTGCAGCACCAAAAATAAACTTGGGGGGGGGAAGGTTTTGGAAAGAACAACAGAGCATCAAAAAAAAAAAATCGGGACCAATTTTGAAAAAATGTGAGTCAATGTCCAATTGCAAAGGGTGCCGTTGGGAAGGGGGGGGGGGGGGAGGTGTGCCCGGAAGAAAGGAGGGGGAAGAATTCAGGTAGGAGGTCGAAGATATCGAATGCCACTGAGGAAAATTTTTATGAAGGGGGAAGAAACAAAAAACCGTGGAGATACACAAAGAACGAAAAAAAAAAAGTTCCAGACTTTTTTCGTAAAATGAATTGGAGGGTGGTTGCGGGAGGAGGACAACCATTGAACAAGCAACCTGCTGGCAGCAAAAATAAACTTTGGAAAAGTAAAAGGCAACCAGATGGAAACCAACGAACATCCTTGGGCCCCCCAACGCAGGGAGACAAAAGAATTGGGAAAGGATTGGGGGTGGTTGTTCAGGGGACGGAGCAAAAAATGTAATCTGACCGTTTTTGCTTGACACACATTTTGAAATCAAAAAAAAGCAAAAGGAAAAAGGGGGGGATTCCAACCGTAAACCAATTTGAACGGTTTTGACTAAAGGGAGGGTTTAAGCGGGGGGAAAAAGTCTGGTTTACACTGGGGAATTTCGGATTTCGCCGGGGACAACTGGGGGGGAAAAACTCAAAAAAAGTGTTCGGACAAAATTCCCCCTAACAAAAAAAACCGAAACGGCCCAAAGACCAGAGAGTCCCCGGGGCTAAGCCGGCCGGTGCGGAATGGGGGGGATTTTAGGAAACAGAAGTGCACAAAAGATGCGGTTCGACCTCGGAGAAAGCGGTGAAAAAGGGAAAAGGGGGAACGAACCGGCGGGGGGCCGTGAATTGCGCCATAGTCCAAGACTGTCAAGGTAGACGAGTGGAAGGAAACAATATCTAGTCTTCAAAAAAGTGACCAGGGGAGTCGAAGGGCCTCCTTTGGGGTGAGATCGCGCCGCTGCTGGTCCTGAGGGGCAGGGTGGAAAAGAATCTCATCAAAAACCCAACTTGAGATAAAAAAAAAGAAGAGACTGCACATTCCTGGGGGGGGGGGGCTACGGGTCGCGAGAACAGCAAAAAAGGCGGAAGGGAATTCAAACAGCGCTCCCTGAGCCCCCAAAGGGAAAAATAGTTCCTCCCAGCGAAGGGAATAAAGCCAGGTCCCCTCAGAGACAAAAAAAAACAATTCCCCGGCAGACCTGAAAACCACACGCGTACTCTAAACTCAAAAAAAAACGGGGGAAAAGAAAAAGAAGAAAAAAAAAAAGAATACGGGGGTACCTCAAAAAACGCCTCCCGACAGCCTACAGGGGCGTTGGAAAGATGGCGGAGCCAAAACGGGTATGAGTTGGGAAAATAGTAACCAAGTGTCAACCAGTTCAAAAGGAAGGGAAGGAAATAGGGTCAAATTTTGGGGGGTACTGAATCAACTTTTGGGGCAGGGGTGGGTTTAGGCAGCCCAACCGTAGAAGACCAGATTCCGAGTCAAAAACACAAAAAGCCTGTAAGGACGTTTGAAGGAAGAGGGCTGGCAAGATGTCGGGTTGAATGGAATTGGAAAAAAAAAGGTATTGCTGGGGAAAAGGGAAGGTTTGGCCTTGGGGGGGGCAAATCGTATGGAAGCTTAAAAACAGAATTTGAAGGATTTAAAAACCACGGGGGAGGGCGAAAGGGGGGGGGGGAGGGTTAGCGGGTGTTTTTTATTTACCGGACGGTTTTGTGGGGGGAAGGGGAATATTAAAAAGGGGGGAAAGACCAATATAACAAGATTAAAAGGAATAGGAACAAAGGCCCTACAACAGGGAATGTGGAGGGGTTGGAGAAAAGGAAGGGAAAAATAAGAGTTTTCAAGAAACGACTTTGGGGGAGGGGAGGGGGGGGGGAAGACGAAAATACCGCTCCAGTGTAGGGGTGGTTGCGCAATGTCGCGTATTGCTCAAAACAAACAAGGAAAAAGGGGGGAGGGTGGGGCAGGAAGAAGGGGAAAAAAAAGATTTCAGGGAAAACAAAAACGCGGGGAAGGGACATGCATAGGGAAAAAGGCGAGGCTTAGGCGTCCTGGATCAATTTGACCGCCTTCGACCAAGGTTTTTAGAGATGGTCCCCAGGGTGGACTATTGAAACTAAAAGAAAAAAAAAAGGGAGGTGCAAAAAGGAAATTAGAAGTAAGTTGAAGGTCGTTAGGAGGGTGGCGCCGTGGGGGGTTAACTCTCTCGCCAAGGTGGGTTTGGGTATGTCGGAGGGGGGTGGCGTTTTTAGGGGGCGAAAATGGGGTGGGTTGGGGGGAAAGAACATAAGGTGACAGGGGAATCAAAAAGGATTCGGCCGTATAGATTTGGCCGGGGATTGGAAAAAGAAAAGCAACTTGCATGCAGGAATTTGGGGGGGGAGGGGGAAGGGGAACAAAACTCAAAACATACAGTTTCGTGACGGATGACAATCCATGAAAAACTCAGCCCAAAAGGGAAAATAGGGGGCCCAACTGGTGGGGGGGGGTTTAAAAAAAAGGAACAAACAATCCCAGACCAGTCAGGGCCGCCGGGAAACCAGCCGGTCAGAGTCCACCATCCGCACGAGAGAAGAAAAGGTCCAACGAGCTTAAAAGTTCCGCTGGAGGTAAGGGAAAGGGGGCAACCGGCACCCAAAAAGTTCACAGAGGACAGAGAGGCCGAAGATGTGGGCTTAATGCAAAAAAAACCTGCGAAACTTTTCAGCAGGGGAACAAAAGAAGAAATAATGATCACCTTGACCAAAAAGGCCCCACGCCTCAGCAAACCCTTGCTCGCGGGGAAAAGTTTCCGGGGGTCGTCGGCGATGAAGTGAGGAAGAATCGTCTTCAGGGGTCCAGGACACTCAGCGACGAGGCCGCGTTTCCAGAGGGACTGGATCGATCCATGTATTGCACGTGAGACTGGGTTGAAAATGGGGCTAGTAGTCCTAACGGAAAAAAGAAAAAGGGAGCAATCACGCGCCGCCGACGCATCCGGCGGTTCTTCAGGCTGAAAGCTCCGGGAAGAAAAAAGAAAAAAATAAAACGCCTTCTCTAATGGAAAAGGGGGGAACAGCCAAAGCACTCCACTGGGTTACAGCATGTGGCGGAGCTGGCCACTCGCGCGCGTGGAACTTGCCACAAAAGATCGGAGGGAAAAAGGGACGCTCAGCCAAAAACATGGGGGGCGAGGGGAAAACTACACTGGTGTGAAAACCATCTGACTCATTGGGGGGTTGTTCAACCGAGGAAGTTTCTTTGCCGTAAATTGCTGCAAGAAGCCGGCCAGAGGAAGACAGGGTCCCGGCTCTAACTCATGAGAGAATGGGGCGCTGAGGCCACACCATCAACCGCCAGGCTCAAGGCTCCGTTTCTGGAAAACGCCCCAAACTGTACTCCCTTTTGGAGGGGAGGCATAGGGGGGACCGTCAACCTCGTCTTCGTTGGGAAACCTGAAAAAAGACCGAGAAACGCACAACGAAATTCACAGCCCGACCGAGACGCAGACACAGGCCGGGGGGGGGGACCGAGCGCCGGTAAAAAAGTTTTTTTGTCATAGGGAAAAAAAAAAATCAAAACAAAAAAAAAAAGGGGAGAGGAAGGATATATATTCAAACAACAGTGTGGGGGCAAAGGAACAACCGGTTGTCAAAGAGGGTCAAACAAATGGGGATGTAAGGTAAAAGGGGAGGCGAACGTCAAGAAAGGACAAGCCGACCCCGCAACGGGGAAACGACCAACGCAGTAACCGCAAAGTTTTTCAAATGGAACGGGGAAACGGGGGGGAACGAAAACACCTGTTGAGCCTTGAGAATGACACTGCTGGTGGGAAAAAAATCGAAAGGGAACACTGGTATCACGACACCTCTTGGATAACAAGGGGGGGAGTACAAGGCGCAGTCTCCGCAATCGGGAAAAACAAACAAAAGTTCAAAGAAACGACGGGTACGAAAAAAAAGCAAACTGGTGGGGGGCATGCGGGTTTCAACCAAAGGGTTGGTCCACCACCTACCTTGGTTGACTCGTGGACTGAACCGAAAGGGGGGGCAAAATGGACTCACACTATCAAACTGGAACAGCTCAAGGCACCATCTTGAACCTAACAACTTCAGAAAGGTGGGGGAGGAGGGGAGTCAAAACATCATTAAACGGAAACGAATGGGAGTGGCGTCATGCTCCGTACGAAACAGCAGCACGGAATGCGCTCTCTACGCTTCGCGAGCTTCATGGGTGGGACGCAGAAGAATATAAAAATTGTGAACGGGGCGGAACTTGATCGATTCAACACCAACGCTGTAACTCGACTAAGGACGTCCCTGGCGGACGAAGGAAACGAAAGAGAAGGCAAGAACGCTCCTCCCAACTGGATCGCGAAGGCAAGGGCTTGAGGCGGTGGTGTTGGGTCTCTGGGGGGGGGGGAAAGACAGACCGGCGCGGTCAGGGGGATCATTTCAGGTCCGGTGGTCCCCGGCGAAAAAAAGCGCCAGGTGTTTTTTGTCAAAAAGACCATCAGGAAAAGATAGGCCGACAAGGGAAAAACGGTGGGGGAAAGGGGAATGGGAACGCAAACACGAAAGATGGGAAAAAGAAAGGGCTTACGAAAGCTCGGGGGGGAATTGGATTATAGCGTGGGTCAGGATGGGGAAAGCCGTCACTGGGGGGGGAAAGAGTGAAACTGGTGAAGAGCGGGGGGGAAACAAACTGGGGGGGCACTGTCACTAAACCTGGGGGCGGAGGGACTGGGCATCACGGGACACTTAAAAAGGGAATGAGGGTATTTTGAGGGGCAAAAGCACTAACAAATAGCATGAAACAGGGTGGATGAAAGTATGGGGTAAAAATCCAGATAATCAGGAGGGGGGAAGCCCCATCACCTTGACACAGATTGGAGGGAAACAAAAAAACAAGGCGGCAGGCAACCCAAAAAGACGGGGCACACATCAGTAAACCCAATGAAGTTGGGGGGAAAAAGTGCAATTAACCAAAATTTTCAAAGAATTTATTGGTATGATATAAATTGAATAAAACGGTAGCCCTTGGTGAAAACGACAGTAAAAAAGAGAGGGGGGAACATAATTTAAGACAACAACGGGGACAAAAAGGTACAAATAAGAAGCCAATGCCAATAAACACCAGGGGGAGCCTTCGCATTGTTGTCTTCTTAAAAGCCGAGTCAAACCGGAAGAGTTGGTGACCAATTCCATTGGAGGTTATTATTGACACGTTCCGGCCGAAATCTTCAAAAAATGAGTAAGATTGGGTATACATCAACACATACAGGCGGGAATTGACCCACAATAACAAAATGCCAAATCCAACAGAAAAAAAGGGTGAAAACAGGGATTTATTTGAGGTCGGGTTTAAGAAAAGGAGTGTACCCCCGGATTGACCACATAGAGGTAAACGCGTGCCGAAAAAAATAATGTATTCGTAGGATCTGCGAACTTGGGGGGAAAAAAGAGGGGGATTAAACAACACGACCGGGAAAGAAAACCCAAAGAGAACAGCAAACACAGTTCAATATAACGGTTTGTCAAGGTCAAAAGGAGGGGTGAAAAGCGGCCAGCAAAAAAAAAATTCAAAAACAAAAGGAAGTGGGCAGAAAACATTGTGTAAAAAAAGAAACAGATGGGGACAAGAAAAAGAGGAGCCCACAAGAAGGGGCGGTAAACGATGGGAGGCTTTTGGGTTGTTGGGGGGGTAAGGGTGTACCGGGAAGCATGGTACAGGGTCCTGAACAGAGGGGGAATCAAAACCAGAGCAAACAAGTTGATTTTCCAAATAACAACCCAATTTGAAAACAGGTGTGAAAAAGCCATAGAAGTTAAAGTGCCATAGATGGGGGCCGGGGAAAAAAAGGAAATTCAAGGGGCAGGGGGCGGCTTTGGCCCACCTCAAGCCCCGTTTTTTCCCCCCAAAAAAGTCAGGAAAAGGAAAGACAGTCTATTCCACGGGGAGCCGGCCACGGGCGAGGGGTTTTGGGGACACCGAGTTGGGCCGGTGGGGGGGGGGGGGGGGGGAGGCGGGGAAAATTCCGCCGCGGCTAGTTTCAAAGAGTGGGGGAAACAAATGCCTGGGAAAGGGACGCTTAGTAGGTACACGCTGTCAAAAGCAGGAAAAAATGGAGGCCTCGGAGAGACTTGAAAGGGCTTAGGGAAAAAATGGTTCCCCCAAAGTCATCCTCTTGCAATGTTGGAGACAACCACTTAAAAAAAGGTGCATATCCCTAAAAAAAAAAACACAACAAAAGGGAGGAGGGAGAAAAGAAGAATCTTCACCCTACGGCAGGGCAAGGAGGAGGCCACTCTGAAAAAATGACCGTCAAAGGGGAAAAGAACGGACCGACCACGCCCGAACCCTCAAGATCCCTATGGAACCTAAAGAGCGAAAAAAAAAAAATGGTTCTACCTCTGGGGGGAAACTAAATTGAAACGGGGGAAAGCGTCCCTCGCTTGACACGACGAGGAAGACGAATACCAACGCCCTGAGTTGATAATAAAAAAAAAAAGCCGTGCCAGAGCGGGGCGAAAAGAGGGAAGAACCACGGGACCTGGCGAGCCGGAGAAAAAAAGGGAATTATGTTCCAATCATGTAAAAGGGAGAGAAAAGAAACTGCCACTGAACTGGATAGAAGGGGAAAAAAAGGGGAACTTGGGTTTGGAATCTGTGGGACGTGTTGGGGGGGGTGGGAAATTGCAATAAGGGGTCAGCCCAACGTATTCAAAATGTCCTTAACCTGAACAAAAAAAAAAAAGTGGAAATGAAGCGGGGCAGGAAGGAGGGTGGACAAAATCCGGTGCATTGGATTTGAGAAGGTGCAAAGGGAGGGGGGGGGGCAGAAACCCTTTGTTTGCATAAGGTATTTATCTTACATCAACGAATTTTTTTTTTTTTTTTGGTTTTTTTGTTGTAATTATTGGAAGTAAAAAAAAAAGGGGAAAAAAAAAGAGTTAATGGGGTTTGACTGTGAGCGTGTTGGGGATTGACCGAAGTGGTGGGGGAGCAGGTAAAAAAATATTAAGTGGCAAGCATAAATATCATGGGAAAAGGAGAAAAGAATATGACAAAAGTCGCAGGATGTGAACAGAAAGGACCCAAACGCAAAAAGTTTTGGGAAAAAAAAAGGAAACTCTTTGGGAAAAGGGGGGAATGGGGGTTGGGATCGGGGGGGGGGGAAAACCTCCAAGTGTATTATTGGGCAGCAATTCGGCAATACTTGAACAAAGAAGAATTTTGGTAAACTGGGTTCAGGGGAAGAAAAGGGAAAGATGGAAATGGGGGGGAAACCAAAAAACACGACTTTAATCCTAGAAAAGGCTGAAAGGGGGGCGAGGGGGACGTGGCAAAGTGGCCTCATTCATTCGAACCCGGAAAAATTTCTGTTTTTCAAGAACGAAAAGGGAAACAGAGATAGGGGGAAAAAGAAGGGGTCACAACCAACCGCTGAAAATGAAGTTAAAAAGGAGAGGGGAAATTGAAACAAGTGGGGAGAAGGAAAAAGGGGGTTTTAACGCACTACCCTGCAAACTTGGTCATGTGATGAATGGGGGAACTTTGTTTGCCTCACTGGTTGGGGGGGGAAGAGGGTGAATTCGGTTTTATAAGTCGAAAAAGAAGTTGGACCTGTATTTGCCACACACAGGTTGAAGGCTGAATTGGGGTAGGGGGTGGAAAAACCTCAAAAAAGACAAAAAAAAAGGGGGAGGGGCCGGATAAGTGGCCTCCTCCAAGAAAAATAGGAACGCTAGGGGGACCAAGGTGGAATCACTCCCCATCCAGTTGCAACCGGAAAAAAAAAAAAAGGTACCACCTTTCTCTGAAGAACAAAGAAAAAAAAAAGGCTCAATCCATGGAAACGAGCACTTAAAACAAGTAAAAGCGGTTTCTTGGGGGAAAAACGGGGACAAGAGGGAAAAAAAAAATTGCATGTTCAACAATCAATAGGTCAAAGAGGGGTGTTCAAAAAGTGGCCCTGCAAAAACCGCCTGGTTCCAAAACGATTGAATCAAAACCAGGACACGGGGCGAAAAAGTAAAGAAATAAAAAAAACAACAAGCCCCGCGAATGTTCCCATTGAGGACGGGGGCAGGGGATGATGGAAGTAGATACGAAAATCTCCTGGCCCGCACCAAAAAGCGGCCGGAAGTTGAGGGTAGGGAGAGGAAAGAAAAGAGGGCAAGGTGAGCGTTCCATGGTGGGGTATCATAGGCACAGGAAGTTTCAAAAAAGCAAACGAGAACGAATCACCCCAGACGACGGGGTTGGTTCATAGGAAAAAGGAAAGAAAGCAGAAAAGGCCGCGGGGACATGAAAAGAACGGTCAAACAAAAAAAAAAAAAAAGCCCCCAAACAAAAAAAAAAAAAAAAAAAAAAAAAAAAAAAAACACAAAACACAACCCCCCAAAAAGCCACAACGGGGGGGGGGGGGGGACGAGAGGGTTCCGGGAAAACGTGACAGCATGGTGATGTTCAAGAGATGGAGCAACCCCGTTGTTGAGCATTGAAACCCGGGGAGGGTTACATCCTGGCGTAAACTTCGGGTAACGCCAAGGGAACCACCGACCGCCCCAACAAAAAAAAAAAATGTTTCTGGGGGTTTTGAAACAAAGGGAGCGTTTGTCAGGTGTGAGTTGAAAGGTGAAGGCTCGATCGGGGGCAGGCAGGGGGAAGCGAAAACGAAAGGAAGCTTTTTAGGACTTCTACTGGGGGGTGGAAGTAAGATGGTTCAAAGAATTCTCATTTGGCAAAAGGCGGGAGGTTAGGGGAAAACGCCGCCAATGACCGGGTAAGCAACCAATGAGGGGGGAGTCGGGGAAAAAGGACGGGGGCGTGGCGGTAGGAAGCGAAAATGAAATAAAAGAAAAAGAAAAGCGATCAATTAAGGCTCGTACCCCCCAAGGGGTTGGGGGGGGGGGAAACAAGAGATCTCTACCAACAACAACAGGAAGTCCAATTAAAATCTATACCCAAAAAAATTTGGGGGTGGAGGAAGAAGTTGGTCAATTCCTTAAGAAGGGACATGGCAGTTTGTGTTAGGTGGAGGTGTGGGGGGCAGATCCCGAGGAAAAAAAAAAAGAAAAAAAAACCCCAAAAGGGGGGGCGACCAACCCATCAGCAAACCCACAAATTTTTCTTAACAAAAGTGGGACCGGTGCAAAAAACCTTGAGCAACTGGCCAGAGAAAGGAAAGCTAACGGGCACCAAGACCAGGAAAAGACAGGTTTAATCGTCAGACCTGTTCGGGAAGAAGCCGTACGGAAAGGAAAAGAAACGAACAAAGGTTTCAAAAAAACGCAAAAGAACGCGAAGGAAGTTTGACACAGCAGTGGGGCCAGGGAGGGTGGAAACCATGGGGACACGTTGGGAAAAAAAAAAACAAAAAACCTTGTGGGGGAATGCAGAGGATTTGACAAGGAAAAAAGGCACTCAGAAGAAAGAGGACACGGACCTTCAGATAAAAAAAGGAGAACGCAATAAACAAAGGGCTGAAGTGCGGGAAAAGGCAAGAAAGGAGGCTATGTGCTGGCTGAAGGGAGGGGATCAAAGAGACCGAACGAAACAGCAAAAAAGGGCATTTCTACGCAACGATGCAGGGTCAACGGCAGGTGTAGACGGGAGGAACCAGGGAACCGCGGAAAAATTTGGACCAATTATATAAAAAAATCAGGGAAAACGACGCCCGCCAACTGTTTTTCCGGACGGGGGGACAGAGAAAACATCAATCTACGTCGGAACCACATAGAAAAAAGTATCATCAAAAGAGGGGGTCGTGGAAAGTTACTTTCGACCGGCAGGATACCTCGAAGATCCTTGTGTAGGAGGGGAAAAAAGATAAAGGTGTTTGGGGGGGTTCATTTACGCTTTCGACCCGAGGGAGAGTTGAACTCAGGGAAAGAAGGAAAATACCGAACAGAAGCTGGGGGGGACGGGGGGGATAAAGATCCACCGGGGACATTTAGATCGTGGAGGCGCGAAAAGGTTTACCAGCAGGCCGGAATGAACTGAAAAGAAATGATTCGACTGGTTGGTGAAGGAACGGGACAGATCGTCTTATTGGACATGGGTAGAAAAACGGCAGAAATAATGAGGGATGGGGGGGAAAAAAAAAAAACACCTAAAAAAAATGACAATAAAAAACATTTTTTGATGAGAAAAAAAAAAGTAATAAAGGAAAAAGTATTTAATGTAATACGCCATATGTCCCAAGCTAAAAAAGTAGTTTGCAAACAACAACCGCGGACAGACCAAAAGTGCAAAACAAAGAAGAGAAAAAAAAAAAAATGCGGGAGAAAAAAAAGGCGTCTCCCAAAACAGGGCTAAAAAAAATAATGAATTTGAGAAGAATCCTAATTTCATGAGGGGAGGAATGGATGTCCGACAACCGATTCGAGGTAAGACGCGGGTGACAGAAAAAGGAAAATTATCTGTAAACAAAAAAAGGCAGGTTCAAGAAAGAAGAAAAACGCAGTAATACCTAGGAGGGTTTTAGAGATTGGATTGGGGGGAAAAAAAAAAAAAAAAATGCCAGGTTGAAGTGGGTTACAATTACAAGTGAAGTAAAACCTCTATCCCAACACACCTTCACTTGGGGTGAGCAGATTGGGGAACCAAAATATAAATAAAACTGGGGGGAAGGCGGTATGGCCAACAATAAAAAAAAAAAGGGCCAAACGTCAAAGGCGGTTGGGAAACCTTTTTACGGGATTCGGGGGACACAAAACTAACAAATTCAAAGGGGGACCCCTGTGTTATTACTGGGAGGGATATGAGAAAGGGATCCCATGGCGTTAATCTAAGAGAAGAACGAGCGTTGTGCCAATCATAAAAGTAGGGGGTAAAAAAGTGCTCACAAACAACCGGGGGTCCAACGTTAATAACAAAAACCCAAACAACACATTTTCCCGAAATTTGCAGCTTTACATGGGGATCCTGAACAAAAAGGAGGGGGCAAAAAAACATACTCGAAAAGGGAGGCCACAAAGCACCTGGAGGGGGACATAAGGCCACGTGTGACACCCCGGGTAAGCTGGGACAAAGAGGATAACAAAGTTAGTGGACCGGAGGAAGTTTGGTGGGGGTACCAGCCAAAGGTCCATTGTATCCTGGTGGATTAAGAAGGGGGGGAAAAGAAAAAAAAGCGAAAAAACAGGGGGGGGGGAGATCAAAAATGCAAGGGGAAAAACACAAGGGAAAGGAAGTGGAAATCAAAATAAGTTAAGGGGGGCATCATCTGGGGTGGACGGTACAAATGGTCGGGAAGGGGGAAAGCTTGGGGTTGTCCCACAGCAAATAAAAAGGGGGAAACACCAGGGACCACCAACCGCAAAACAGGAAAGACAGGAGAGGGGGACCAAAAGTTGGAACCGAGGTGGTTGGGGGGGAAAAAAGGGGGAAACGTTGGTAGCGTAATGAAAGGGCGCGGCAAAGGTCAGAAGTACCAAGAGATTTCAAAGGTATTTCACGAGAGGGGGGGTAACAAAAAGCCGGGCGAAATCAAAAAGCCTGTTATTACTCGGGGAGGGATCTTGGCGTCGGGGGGGCCGAGGCGGATGTCCCGTGGGAAGGATGAAAAAAAGGGGGTCTTAAACGGAAAACGCAAGACTCCTGTTGATGAATTGGGGATAAAGATCAAAAAAAACATAGAAAAAGGAGGTGGAGAAAAGAGAGAGAGAAGATTCCAACCTTCCTCGCAACGAGTCGAGACAAGAAACACTCTTAAATTCACGGACAAGACGCGCTCCTAAAAAACATATATCTCAGGAAAAATCACTATGGAGGAAAAGATGGGGGGAAGACCAGGACCGCGCAAGTCCAACCGTTCCACCCCTTCCTCACGACTTTGACGCCTCCCGCGAGGGGAAGCGACCACCAACGCCACCTGATGTGAACCATCCCAAAAAGACCTCCGCAGCAGAGTTGACTAAACTCTGAGAAAGGGGGGGTGGGGAAAAAGAGTAGTAACCGAAAGAAGTCTTACCAGGGCAAGTATTGGGGCACCTGTTCAATGGTGTGTTACGTGAATCAACTGGCGGGTGAGTTGGTACAATCTTGTGAAAAAGCACACCAACCGTAGAGGGCATTATCGAAAAAAAAACCAAAAGCCTGTCAAGAGTGGTAAGAAGCGGGCCAAAAAGATGGAGGGGGGTCACCAACCATCAGGGGAGTATAATGGAAAAATTATAAAGACACAAAGGGGGAGGGGCCATTCCAGGTGTGCTACCATTAATCCTTTAACAGACAAAGATGGAAGGGAGAAAGAGAAAAAAAAGGGAAATCTGGAAAGGGTTTTGGGGGGCGGGGGGTTTTGATTTAAAAAGGTGGGGTGTTAGAAGGTCAAGAAGGAGAAGAGAGGAAAAGAAGGGACTAATGAACGAGTAGTAATACAAAAAGGGAAACAAAAGGTGGGAAGGGGGAGACAAGAAACAAACCCGGCAAATAACAGAGTTATGAAAAGAGGTTGAAGGGGGCCATTTGTGGGAGAAAATCTTGTGGGAAAAATACCTCCAAAAATGCTAGAGGATGCAAAGTGGAGGAAAATAGGGCAACAAAAATAGATTTGAGTTGTCCCAACTGAAGGGGGAAGAAGTTTGCAGTTGGCAGGTCCAAAAAAAAGCACCCGAAAGATCAGAATGTGGCAGAAAAAGAAAACATGCGAAATGCTGACTGCGTTGGCAAAAAAGCGGGGGTGGGGAAGGAACTTCTGCAAGGGTTGGAGGAGGGGGGGGCCCGGGGGGGGGGTACGAAAAGGGGGGGAAAAAAACATATCGGGAAATCATTTTTCACCGCCAAACGAGGGGAGTAGAGAAGGAAAGAGCAACTGGGGAATGAAGCACGTGGGATAAGCAGTTTGAAAATCCGATGGGGGGGTATGTGAGGGGATTGGGCAAATGGGGGGGGGGGGGAATTTTGGAAAAAGGCCTGGGTGAGCAACGATGGAAGCTTGCTTTTGGGAATCAAGTATAAGGAGAGAAGATTGAAGGGGGAGGGTTGAAAGATCAAACTGGGGGGGCAAGCTGATTTGTAGGGATTGGTGTCAAAAAAGAAAACAAACACCGCATGGTCAAAGTTGCCAGGACGATAGGGCCCAGAAAATAGGAACGTCGGAAGAGAGGAAAATGAGGGCCAGCCTCCTGTCAGAAAAAAAGTTTACATTCGTCTCCGGACAGAAGGGGGGCCCTAATCCACAAACCGCAAAACTGGCCGCACGTCCGAGTACAAAGCTCAGAGGAGGGAGGCCCCAAAAAAAGCACCTTACGTGAAAACAAGTCCAGAGAAGGGGAAAAAAAGAAAGATGTTTGAACTTGAACCTACAAAAAAACAAACAGGGGAACGTGAGAAGGGACAAAGAAGAAAGAAGACTGCACGCAAACTGCAGGAGGGAAAATACAAGCGAAACCCTAAGAAAAAAGGGCTCGCGAGTTCCAGGGGGAAAGAGGGACGATATTGGGGGAGAAGCTTCATCTCGACAAGGGGAAACAAGGGAGGGACGAAAGGTGCCAGAACGGGGGTAGGTTTGTAAATCACCAATAGTCACTGTGAGCAGTTAAAAGTGGTCATAATTTCCTGACGAACTGCAGTGCAAAGCACGCGAACCGCGGAAATCCGCACAAGCAGCATAAGGCCTAGGAAGAGGGGAAAAAAGAGCGCACAGAGCAAGGCCTCGACTCCATAAGGGGGAAAGAAGCCGCAACCTTAGCGGGTCTTTGTGCCGTTTCAGCAAAAAACATGGTGAAAAAAGGGGGGATTGCAAAAAGAGAGAGGGTGATATGATGGAGGGGAAACCCAGACATCGTTGGTCCTGAGCATAAACAAGGTAGGGGCACCGCCCGGTTAAAGCGCCCACCGGCTTTGGGGGGTGTTGGGGGTAACAGCAAAGGAGGAGGGGCTTGGAAAAACGTGACTGCTAGGGGAAGCCGGATGGCGGGAAGGTTAAATTTCTAAAACAAGTAAGAAGCGGGTTGGTCAGGAAGGAAAACAGGAAAAATGTCATCAGTTGGTACACAAAATCAAAAAGCTTCGCCGGCAGGAAAAAGGCAGCCGTTGAAGGAACATCCTGTAAACAAAATTTGCATGGGGGGAGCAAGATGGGCGCTGGAAACCGCGTTTCTTTTTCACTCCAAAAAACCGGATGAAAACGTCCACTACCCAAAACCGCAAAGAGGGAAAAAGCCGCGGAAACCACGGGTGCGTCAGGGCAGCGTCAAAACTTGGGGGGACATATTGAGGAAACAAAAAAAAGTAAAGGAGGAAAAAGAAAGATATTACACCAAAACAGTGGTGGACGCTGAGAGTGGGGACCGGGAAAAGTTTCCGAAGTGGCAGTTTAAAATAGGAGGTGAAGCATCAGACGAGGGAGTACAAGCCAAAGAAACCGCCAGTTCTGCCGAAACACAGAAAAAAAAATGTTGCGTCCACATACCGCGTCCCAGAAAAAACCGTGTCACAGGGGAAAAAAGGAGGGGTAAGAAGGACGACCACAAAAAGGCAACCGAGGGGGGAGGAAGTTCCTGACCTGACTGCGCGCCGCAGGAAAAGACTCCTTCAAAAACGGAACGATGGGGGGGGAAAACAAAAGCAAACTGGTGGGGGGCGCGGTGTAAAAAAAAAGAGGTTTCCAAAAAAGGGAACTTTGAAAGGGAGGAAGGGGAAAAAACCGAAGGTGGACGGGGGGGGGGGGGGCTCCCTTAAAGGGGTGCAGTAAAACGAAAATGCGGAACGAAAGGAAAAAAAGGAACGGGGAGCCTGGCAAAATCCAAAAACAAGGCGACGGGAAAGGTTTTCTCTGGACTCTCCAGCTAAAGGGAAAAACCGGAATCGCGCGAGGGAAAGCTTCGGGGCCTCGGGAACTGGGCAAAAAGAACGGGGAAAGGGGGTTTTTCAAAAATGGCAGGGGGCCAACAAACCATGGAACCGCACACGTGCAATCGGGATCGTATTCCAAGGAAAAAAAACTAAAACTTGAAAGAGCCTCCCAGGGGGGGCGCAGGGGGGAACGGAGGAAAAACGGAATATTAACTTATTCGAAAAGAAAGACGAAAAAAACCGTTAAAACTCTAAACAAGGGGTCGTGAAATTTTTAAAAAAACAGGGCTTGCACTACCACGATCTCCTCTAAATCAAATGAAATATCCAGCAAAAAGATGGGGGCCAGCAGGAAAAAAGGGGTGTTGTGCAAGGTGGGGGCAAATCAACATCTTCAGGATCAAAAGAGGCCTTTCAAAGGAAGTGGGTGAAGCCGTGCCCCGGGCAGTGAAACTACCCCTACATCCGGGAACTGGAACTCCGGGGCAAATAGCAGGGTAGGGTCCGGGGACTTTTGGAAAACGAGCATAGAACTAGAGGGAAAGGGAAAGGGAGACAAAAGGGGTTTTCAAAGCTCCCTTGAAAAAGGATCTCAAACAGGGGCGCGGCATGGTTGTCAAATAAAAAACGCAACAAAAAGCTGGTGCACGGAGTTGTGAGGGGAAAAAGAACTACATAAGCCTTCAACCGTGATTAAATGAATGGGCCAATTCTATACCAAAACCGAATGATTTGAGGTCCCAAGAAATGGGGGGGGGGGGAACAAAAGGGGACTCACAAAAAAGAGCGGCCAACAAGAAACGGAAAACACAGAATAAAACAGAACAATGCAGGGTGGAAGTTAAACAGCTGCCTCCCCGCAAAAAAATTTCAAGCTCCTGTTATTGGGGGGAAAAATAATTTCCCGCTTGGGTAAAGGGGGGGAATAGTGGAAAGGGAGACTCGTTCAAAAAGTTGCATAATGTTGTGATCAAGGCGCTGAAAAAAAAAACAACAGGAACATCAAGTTGAGACTAACGCAAAGGGTCAAAGAGCATTTTGGGGGGGTGGGGGGGCGATATCGTGGACAGCCCCTGGGCTGCAATTGACGCCGTGGGGGGGGGAACCTTATCAGAGGGCAAAAAACATCCGGAGGACGAAAAAACTTCAAAGGTCTGGGGGAAAAAAAAAGGAAAAAGCAATTAGGAAAAAAGGAAATGCAAAGGGAGCGGGAACTTCAAAACAAAAAGATAAAAAAAAAAAAGCAAACATGAAAAAAAATCGTTTTAAACAGAGGTGGTCAGGGGGAAAGGTCGGACAAAGGGTCAATGTCCCTGGGTTGATGCACAGGTTTGCTGGGAAAAAGAAAGGGGATCTGTCAGGTTCGGGGTTTTGAAGAGTAAGAGATGCGGACAGAAAGGGGTATTGGAGACAAAAACTGCTCACAAAAACCGTTTCAACCGACCCGCTAACAGCACAAAAAAGGAAGATTGGGAAAAGGGGGTGTCTAAAGGGCAAGGGAAAATCTTTTGGAGGGGGGGAAAGACGGACAGATAAAAAAGACTGCACCCAAGAGCTGGGAAAAAGGGGGAAAAGCAAAACCCAGATGGAAAAAACCGCTGCACAACGCTGAAGGAAACAGATTGACAAAAAGGTGGGGGGGGGTGGGGGGGGGTTCAGGTTCCGGAAAAAACATGGTAGGCTTGCCAGAATGCAAAAAAAAACAACGGGGAACACGTGATTGGCACAGTCAAAAAAAAAAAAGGGTTGAAAAAGAGAAAAAACTGAGGGGGGGGGGGGAATTCGGGGGGGGTTTGTCGGTTACAAAGGTTCGGTTCTCAAGAAGGTGCCACAGAAAAGCCACAAACATACCCGTTTCCCCCGCTGGACATTTCCCTAAAAAGAAATAAAAAAGGGAGGGAAAAAAACCATGGAAAAAAAAAGGTGAAGGGGGGAAGGGGGCCGGCGAGGGGTGGATCGCGGTGGGGGTCGCGGAAAACAAAACGGCGAGCAAAGGTCCAAAGTAACGCGGGGAGGTTCCTTCTGGACCGAGAGAGGAGAGCTTGACAAAAGGGAACCAATCAGGGCGACTGAGACCTCGGGGGCTTAGATGGCGGAGGAACGGGAGGCGGAAAAACCAGGGGAAATGAGGCATAACGAATTACTGGGCACAAACCCAACCCGCCCACACCTAAAAAACGGGGGCACTTTGGGCAGG
>Ga0179593_1510514_pt1 | contig 23621 bp, 49 predicted proteins | sample CZODoug2_1_08_16_FD_185931 | JGI IMG/M metagenome (GOLD analysis project Ga0179593, IMG submission 185931) | Vadose zone soil fungal communities from Angelo Coast Range Reserve, California, USA - CZODoug2_1_08_16fungal (PacBio error correction) | ecosystem: Environmental > Terrestrial > Soil >...
TATCAAAAAAAAAAAATTAGAATCCGAGAAAGAAAAATCAAAAAACTTGTAAAGAAAGAAGGGTGGAAACGCTCAAAAAAAAAAGGGTGTTAGGTAGGCCTCCTGTATAGGAAAAAGGAAGACATCGGCATTGTGGAATAAAGCCAAAAAGAAAATCGAAGGAGGAGGAGAAGGGTCACAACAAACAAACTAAGGGGGGGACGATTCGGGGCGGCAACGAACAAAAACAGGAAACGGGGGACGATGTAAAGGGGGAAAAAGAATTGGCATGGGTAGGGTCTGACCGGAGGAAAAGGTCCTGGAAAAGGAGAAAGCAAAAAGAGAGCGTTCAGGGAGGGAAGGAGAAAGGGAAAGACGAGTATCCGAAAGGGGGAAAAGGGCGTAGCAAGGGTGGGGGAAAATCGAAAAAAGAAACACGGAGGGAAAAAAAATCTAAAACGGGAGAGGTGTGGGTCCCTGCACAAGGGCGGCTGGATGGGTACGACGGAAAGACAATGAAGAAAGGAACAAAGGAATGGAGTGGGAAAAGATTCAGATTAATTTAGGGACTCAGGGACTGATCATTGGTGGGGTGAATGACTTAAACTGGGACTAGGGGGGGGAAAACAACACAAAGGGACACACTAAAGTTGTTTGGCAAACGCTAAAATGGTGGAGGCTTTGGGACCGTCAAAGGGGTGAGGGGCTTAAAAAAACGAAGCTACCGTTCCATGAAAAAAAAACAAGAGGGGGGGGGGGAACCGCAAGTCTTAAAAAAAGACGGAATCGCCAACCTTTGGGGGGAGGAGGGAGGAGGAAAAAAAAGGGGGAACTGGGGGGGGGTGGCCACGGAGAAAGAGAAAAGCAACCCCACGCCATTCATACAAAGTGGTCGTTTTCAGGAGAAGGGAGGGGAAAGATAGGCGAAAATTTTTCACGGGGGGGGAAGGGGGGGACAACAAGGACAAGTAAAAGGAGGGATTCCTTGAAAAAGGGAAAACAAAAGCGACAAATAGGGCATACGGCTTTGGAACAAACAAGGAAAAGAATGGGGGGGGAGCCGGAAAAAGCGCGGGATCCAGGGGACAAAGGGGACGTGGCAGCGGGGGGAGAGAATCTCAAGCGGGACACAAAAAAAAAATCCATGCAAGGGAAAAAAAAAAAAATAAAAAAGACGTTGACAGGGAAAGGTGGGAGCAAAGAAATCGGGGTTAACGTTAAATCCCACGGTGGAACTCGGAAAAAAAAAATACCTTACACTTGGCTTGGAGAGGAAAAAAGAGGACTAAAAAAAAAGAATCGGGAAAAGAGGAAAGAGACTGCAATCGGAAGGGGGGGGGAAACATACCAATAGAAAATCAGGGATTGGGAAAAGAAAAACGGGGAAAAAAAAAAAGGGGGGGAAAGAACATCGCAAGTCGGAAATCTATTGACAGGGGGGAAGTGGGGCACAAATCGTTCAGGATTGAGGGGAAATTGCACTAGGATGTTGGAAAGGCAAGGAGAGGAATTGAAAGTGAAAGGACATGAGAAGAATTTTTGGGAATTAAAAAAAACGTTAGAAGGAAAAGGAAGCCAGCACCGGGGGAGTCAGACCGGACATAGGGAAGTAGTGATGACAAAGGTTAATGGGCGGACCTCTCGTACTGACAAAAGCAACCCAATCGTTCGGAGACGCGCTCAGAGAAAAGACTGAAACAAACGTAAAAACCTATCAAAGAAGAGGTGGGAAAAGCGTAAACAGGAAATGCAGGGATCTGCCCTGAGGAAGAAAAATCACGAGTAAAGTGGCTTGGGTACAACGCGGTAGTGATAAGGTATGGGCGCCCCATTTTGAGAAAGAAATCGGAAAAGGGGGGAGTGGAATGGGGCCGTAGGCATGAGTCCGAAGTAAGCAAAACGCCACTCCCCAAAGTCACGCCGCTCCTCCCATGGAGAGCCCTCAAACAAAAAACCTAATGGGGAAAAAAAAGTGAGGCGTCCCACACGAGCACGAAGAACACACAAAAAAACTCCTCCGGTTGAGAGGAGAAGTTGGGGTGTATGCAGTGGATTGTTTCCGGCAAGCAGGAGGGTAGAAAAACAACGGTTAAGAGTGGGGGAACCCGGAGCAACAAAACCCCCAAACCCATGCAATCTGAACCAATGGCGACAAAAAAGGGGAGTGGTGGACGACAGGCCAAATACCACGAGATTGGAAGGGGGGAAAGTCGGGGTTTTTTGTCGAGATCAACAACAAACAGAGGGGGGGAGGAAGGAAAAGAGGGAGAAAGAAAAGCCGAAGCAAGAGGTAAATTGTTCAGGAAAACGGAAAAATAAAACTTTGAATGTGAGGGGGTGCTCGGGTTAAACGAAGATGGGGGTTTACAGCACTTGGGTGCGTGTAAAAGTCCACCTAGTGTAGGGTCCAGTCATATCAGTACAATACATCGAGGTGAGAGGGGATGTAACAGTAGAAAAATGACGATAGAAGTGGAAAAAAAGAATTCGGGGGGCGGGAGATCCAGAAAAAAAACGAGGATTCGGAGGAAAATTTGTCTTGGGAGGGGCTGTAACCTCGGTCAAGCGAAAAAGGACCAATAAAAAGGGCCAGAAAAAAAGGAACGAAAAAAAAAAAATCCCAAAGGAGGGGGGGGTAAAAAGCCCCATTGAGGTCGGAAAGAAATGGCAAGCCCCGCCATTTCAAGGAAGGGGAAGAAAAAGAAAGAATGATCATCTCAACTTTCCAAAGGAGGGGAGAGTGGAACAGAAAGCCGAACGCTTGGTCTGAGGGGAAGGGGAATAGGACCACGGCCAAAGAAAAAATAAAAAAAGAGAAAAGAAGCCAACGAGACAAAAATGTAATCAGAAATGAATACCTACGACGGGGAAAAAAAAGGAGCTTTGGGAAAAAATGAGGACCGGGAAAAGTCGAAAAGAACGGAAAATAAAAAAAAGGAAAAAAAACAATCACCGAAAAAAAAAAAAAACTCGGAAAGAAAAAGGGGGAAGAAAGGTCCACGAATAGGGGGAGGAGAAAAATGCTTCACGTAATACAATCAAAGAAAGAGATACTTTGGAGAAAACTGGAAAAGGGGGCAGACCGAGTCCAAAAAAAAAAAAGAAGGCAGGGAGAACCAAAAAAGAGAGGAAGAGGGTGTATAAAACAATGGGGCCCTTAAAATGGTTTCCACGAAGAGAAAGAAAATAAGACAACGCTAGGGGGAGATACTAAAAAACGCCCGCAACAAGGTAGAAGACTAATAAAAGATCGAAAAAAGAGAAAGTTCTAAAACTTGTGGAACTGAAAAAACGGACAAAAAAACACGGCGGAGAAAAAAGTCTGGACAAGAAAACCAAAAACCTTTCAAACCCAGACCCTTGCAAGAGGGGCAGGAAAGAAAGAAAAAAGGAAAAAAAGAAGGGGAAGAAGGTTCGGGGGGAAATAACCCCCAAATGGGGAAAAAAAGAGGAAAGACTATCTGGGAAAAAACAAAAGTACAAGACAACGAATTATAAAAGTCGTTGAGTGTGGGGGAAAAAGAAGGTACCCGTAAAAAACGTCCCGGAATGGGAAAAGAAGAGACTTCCAAAAATCAGCAAAAAAAAAAGGGGGCGAGAAAAAGATCTGGGCGGAAAAAACGCAAAAACAGTCACCAAAAAGCAATGGAGGGATTGATCAAATCGCTAAAAAAAAAAAAAACGACAAACCCTTTGAAGGAAAAAAAGGGGGAAGACAGCAAAAGCCATGGGAAGAAGCGAAGGGACCGAGCAGAATGAAAAAGGGGTACATTGGGAAAAAAACCAGATTGGACAAAAGCACAGCCGTGAAAAAAGATACCCAAAAAAAGAAGCGGACTAGCCCTCCTGAAAAGGTAGTTTGGAGTGAAAAGGGAGGGACACTCGGTCGGAAATCAAAAGGAATGGGCCAAGACAACAAAAAAAGATCAGGAAATCAGCCAACGATGGAAGCTACGGTTTCGAACAAAGACCTACGGTGTGAAAGGGAGGGACACACCTAAAAACAAACAGCCACTGTAAGGAAAACGCTGAAAAGGTCAGTCAACTGCGGTTCAATAAAAAAGAAGCAGCAGAGATGGAGGGACGACTAAAAAAAAAAAAAACGGGGAGGGGGGCACAGACTGAGAAAATGAAAAAAAAGGGAAACGCGCAAAAAGGTGGGAAGAAGAAATCGGGAAAAGATGAATGGACGGCGAATTGAGCAGACAGAAGGAAAGGCTCAAGGGAAAAAAAGGGGAAAACAACGAAGAAAAACGGATGGTCTCTGAGGACCGGGGGGAAATCCCCGGAGCCGGAAAGAGCCACACATGAGACTCCATGGCAAAAAACTGCCGGTCGGGGGAAAAAAAGCGGGGAGAACAGGGAACGGGCTAGGAGCCCGGTTTGGTTAAAAGAAGAGAAAACAACAAAACTGAGAAGAGAGGAAAGGGGAAAGAAAAAAAAAAGGGTGAAGATCAGGAAAGGGAAAAGGGGTCAACACGGCGTGGGGGCAAAAATCAGTGGCGCGGGCCAAGAATGGGGGGGGGGAGGAGAAGGGAAAAAACATCCGGAAACAAGCCACCTCAGAAGGAGGGGGGAGCTTGGGGGGAAATTAGGAAAAAGACACCCAGAAGGAGATAATTAATTGGAGGGGCGAAGTTCAGGACCAAAAAGTGTACCAACAGAGTTGTGGACAGGTTCTGTTGAAGGAAAAATCTGGGACTGGGGCGGCCACGTCAAAAGGTGGTCAAGGGGAGGGAAAGTAAGCCAGGTCCTGGAGACGGTAGTTCGCCAAAAAGCACTCGGGGAAAGGGGAAAAGAAAATGAATTTTTAAGCTGTAAGGGGGGCTGGGGGGAAACGGGGTCATTCGGAAAGAATGGAGAGCAAAAAAACACGCAGAGGAAAAAAAAGTGGAATACACTGGGAAAAGTTAAACCTGCAAACTCCAACAGCGGGGAGTGGCCTCGCCAAGGGGAAAGCCCAACCGGGCCGTCAAAAAAAAGAGTGACAAGGAAAATCGGAGGGTGATAGCCTCCACATGAGGGAGGGGTTTCTGAAATTTCAGGCAAATCCTGAAAACAGTAAAAAAAAGATGAGACTGGAAAAGGTGGAGGCGCTGTGGGCAAAACATGCGAACATGGTAGGAGGAGCGGGGGGAAAAAACCATAGGTCAATTTTACGGTAAAAAAAAAAAAAATGACAAAAGGCCCTCACACAGGGCGATTACATCAATTTATGTTGAAGAGATGATCTAAAAAACACCGGGTAGAAAGGAAAGGAGGCCAGGAAACGGCCGGAATCAATTGAAGGGAGTGGGTGCCAAAGATCAAACAAACCGCCGTGTTAGGGTACGTGTCATGACGGGAAAGAGGGACTTGCAAAAATCGGAGAAAAGGGGCCGCCGTTGTGGGGGGGAGGGGGAGGGGTTAAGAACAAAGACCCACCACAAGCCGTAAGGAAGTGGAAATTTATTTCAAAGGAGGGGGGGGGACAATCGGAGGAGGAGAAAAAAGGTCGAACAGAAAAATTGGGAAGAGAAAAGGGGCAGGGTTCTTCAGCGGGTAAGCGTAGAACGTGTCAAGCCAAAATGGAATATAAAGAAGAGACTTGCAAGTTAAAAGAACCAAAACCGAAGGGGGTGGGAAAACCGGAAAGCGGACTAAAGAAAACAGAGTGGACGTCCAGGGGAGACGGGCGGGAAAACGTCCGGGGAGTAGAGGAAAAAATATGACAATATCCAGTAGGGAAAAACCATTCGGGGACTGCAAAACTTCCGTTGGGAAAAAGAGAAACGGACATCTGGGGCATGGTGAAGGACCCACAAAAAAAAACGGTCTTACTCGAGACACAGAAGAGTCGGGGACAGGTGAGTGGGAACCAGAGAAAACGAGGTGGCTAAGGGGTGAGTGAAGGATTTCGGTTTGAAACTTCAGGAGACGAGGCAAACGGAAAAATCAAAGGGGGAAAACATTTGTGGGACTGCCCCTTCGAAGTGAATTATCAGACGAATTTTGCGGGGGAGGAAGGCAGTCAGGAAAAGAAAAAGGGGGACATGGAGGAAGTTAAAACGTGAAAAACAAGAACGAGACGTTAAAAAAAAAAAGCGGGGCAAGCTAAAAAGCCAATCAAAAAAATGGAAAAGATGAGAAAAAAGAGTCTGGGGGTTTCTCGGTACAAGGGGGAGGAGAAGGAGGGGAATCGACAGGGACGAACGAAAGCCTAGTGGGCAGTGGGGAAAGGGGGGGAACTAACCCCCCGAGGGGGGGAGACGAAAATGGGGAAGGGAAAATTGGGCGAGAAGGACAAAGATTCAACCCTGGTAGGAACAGGGGGGTAAGGGGGTGGGATGAAAAAAGGAGGGGTGACAATAAAAAAATTGACCCACAAAAAAGGCAGACGAGAAGAGGGAATAACCAAAAGAATTTCCGTGTGTACCCAAAGAAAAGGGGAAAGTACCAAAAAACGGACTAAGGAAAATAAACCCGAGCAAAAAAGAAGACCCCTGGGGTTTCGGGCGGAGCCTTGAAAGGGGGACTTGCAAGAACATTCTAAGAAAAAGATGGAATTGGAACCGAAAAAAGAACACTCAATCTCAAAAATGAACGGAAAAAGGGATGGGGACGGAGGAATCCAAAAAGAAAGGATCAACTTCCATGACGTTTATAAAAGACCTCTCAAAAAAAAAAAGGGAAGGATGGAAAGAAGATCCTCCACAAAAAAAGGCCGAAAGCCCTCAAAAAGGTAGGTCAAAGGAAACAAGCCAAAGAAAAAAATGTTGAAGGAATGGGCTAGTGGGGAATGGGGGGGGGGGATAGTACAACTAAGAAGGGAGGTGGGCGGACAGTGGGGTGGCGGGGGCATTCCCAAAAAAAGGGTTGTGGAAAAAAAAAAAGCCAAAGAAACAGAAGGGTTGCGCGGAAAAAAAACTTGTGACGCAGAGAAGTGGGGGGAAAAAAGGCGTGCACTGAAAGGTCACTAGGAAAAGAGACGGCGATGGTGAGGGGGGAGGTACACCTAAACCAAAGCGGAAAGGAAAAAAGGGAAGGGACGTCGCAGTGGAACCCGAATCAAGAACGAAGGGGAGTCCTCCCGTACAGCAGGGAAGGGAAATACCCAAAAGGCCTGCCAGGACGACAGGAGACTCGGGATCAGAAATGGTAAAAAAAACAGCACGAGCAAAGGGGAGATGATAAAGAAGCGATTGGGGGTTGTTAAAAGCAAACAGTAGGCACTCCCAACGCCTCCTCAAATGAGAAAATACTGGGAAAAAATGCCACACCAAGAAACTGGGTAGACGCATGGAAAAGAAGGCAAGCGAAAAAAATCCAAAACTACGTGTGAAAAAGAGGTGTGGGCCCGGAAGAGACGGAAGTGAAAAAAATCATGCCCAAAATCCAGCAAGGGACCCGGAGGGGCAACGTACCGGGGGTGAGAGAGGAAGAGAAAGGGGAAAACAAAGATTCAAAAGCGATGGAAGGGGGAAAACAGTTTTCATTCCCAAGGGACGAGGGCAACGGAAGACGAAGAGCAAAGTAAAAAAGAAAGGGGAACCGTAAGTTGGTGTGGGACCAAGGAGGAAGACCGTGGGGAGGAAAAGCAAAGGAGAGAGTTGGACACTCAAATCCGAAAAGCTCGCACAGGGTGTCCAAAAGAGAAAGAGACTATTGACCAGAAAAAACGCGGCATTAAAAAAAAGGGGGAAAGGAAAACCGCGACGCAAACTCCAACGACAGTCAGGGGGGAAAAAAAGTGGGGAAAGGTACAAATTCAAGGGAATAAAGAAAAAAAGAAAGCAAAAGTGTCTGAAAAAAGGGAACAGGCGGAAAAGGAAGCCGGGGGATCGGGACAAGCATGGGACGAAGACCCGAAAAATGATAAAGGATGGATTTGGGAAAAAAATGAACGTGGGCAAACACGTCAATGAAGGGGTGGGGAAGGCTAACCGGGAAATTAAAATAATAAAAAAAAGGGGGATTCTCGGATGGGGTTAAAAAAGAGAAAAAGAACTTTCCCTCATTGAGAAGGGAAGAAAACTGGGAAAGCAAGAAAAACCTTGGGGAAGAGGGCAAGCGCAAAAAACGGAAAAAATGGGAAAAAAACAGAAAGGACCGAAAACAGTGGAAAACTTTTGTCCCGAAAAAAAAGAACCGAAAAGAAATCGCAGTCAGCACGCCAAAAGCCAGGAAAAGGAGCCAGCCAAAAAATCAGAACAGGTGGAGGGGAAAGCTCGTCAGAAGAAAGAACGAAGAAGGCCGTGGAAGGAAAAAAATAGCCAGGGAACGAACCCTCTTGTTCCAAAAAAAAGGGGGTTTCAAACTGACCCCGGGTTAGAGGGGCAAAAAAACCCAAAAAAAGAAGAAATGACCGCGATAAAAGGAAAGGTTCAAGGGGAAAAAAATAAGGGGGGATTCAAACGAAACATCAAAGGAGGGGACTCAGGGGCCACAGACGAAACAGGGGTACTGGCAAGAATAAGAAGGGGAAAAAAAGCCGGGGAAAAGAAGGCCCGTGAACCAAAGAAGCAAATAACAGTGGGACGAAAAGAAGCGTAAAGCGCTTTAATGGTCATGGTGCGAAAAGGGAGACGCCACCACAAGCTAGACTGAAGGGACTCTAATCAAAAAACGGAAAGCGTGTCTCGTCCACGAGAGGGAGAAAAAAACCGGACCGAATCGCCAAAATTCAAAAAAGAGGAAAGGGAGGTGGAAACAAAAGGAAAAAGTCGGACAAAGCGGTGGAGTCACGGTAAAAATGTGATCACCGGATCGAAAGGTGGTGGGTCGAAAAAGAAATAGCGAAAAAAAAAAAAAAACTGAAAAAGGAAGAAACTATCGAGAGGTTAAAAAAACAAACCAATTCAACCGATCCAGAAAGAAAAGTCAAAACCGTCACGCCAGAGGTTGAAAAGGGCACAAAAAAAGAAGGGTTGAAGGCAAAGAAGGAGAGAACCGGAAGAGGTAGCAAAAAGGAACGGGGAAAATGTTTTGAAGGAAACCAAAGACACCACGTTCGCGGCGGAGGAGTTTCTAAAAAAACCACTTGAACAGTACTCTGGGAGGACTTCAAGCGTCGGACGAGGGACACCCTTTCATGGGGGGGCGGAGAACAACAGTAAAACCAGAAAAGCTATTTTAAAAAAGCTACGCTGGGATAGGGGAGGTGAAGGTTTGAAGGGAAGTGTAGAACGACGGTCCAAAAGCCACGTCCAGTGTAGGAAAGAGGGTGGCCGACAGACAAAGGGAAAAACACATGGGCTAAAAAAAAGGGCGAAACAGCGGAGATGGTCACCAGTTAAAGGGACTGATTGGGGGAACAGTAAAAAAGGGGAATAACCGGGAAGAAAAAATTGAAAAAGGGGAGGGGACTACTTCGTAGGAGTTGATTGCGCCGAAAGGCGGATGGGCGGAGGGGAAGATGCTGACGAAAGGGGGGACCCAAAGCTTGCAAGAAAGAAGGTGTAGCATGTGCAACTAGGCGCCAGGAGAGAGGGGATTTACCATGAGGAGGGGGACGTGGCGCACAGTCAGGTGAAAGCAATGATGTTTAAAGAAGGGTGAGTCTAACAAAATCAAAAGAGAAGCCATTTGCAGTCAGGGACGGCAAAAAAAAGAAAAAATCGTGGTAACGCCCAAACACGGATCCAAAAGGTCCAATCACCAGGGACCTGGGGGGGGGGGGCGTGTACCTTCGATAATTGCGGGGGCCGGGGGAACCAGACGGGAGAAGAAAAGACAAGTGGTGGGGGGGGCCTTGTACAAAAAAAAAAAAATCAGCCAGCTTGGCGTCAGGGATAAGGGAGGGGCCCTCGGGGAACGGGGGAAAAAGTGAAAATGGTGGACGAAGACCGGGGTGCGGCAAAAGAATTCAACAATTGTAAGCGGAACCGAAAAAAGGAGGGGAAAAAAAGATCTCAGAGAAACGGCTGGAAAAAACGAAAAAAGGAATTGCAAAAGGAGTGGGGACGGGAGAAAAAAAAAAAAAAAGGAGGGAATTGGGGGGCAGGGGAAAAAGGGAAAGGTCTTGCGGACTCAAGGGGGAAAGAGGGACAGCCTGGGTCTGACGATAGGAAAGACAGCTCGGCAAGAAAAAAAAAGTGGACGAAAAGAGGCAAGGGGGAAGGGCACCAAGGGGAGGGGAAAGCTTTGATAGGGGGGCAAAGTGAAAAAAGGATTCCTCTTCAAAAAAAAAATCAAGAGTAGCCGTATGTCAAGAAGGGGGGCCTGGGAGGGGGAGAGGAGATCGGGGGGGGAAGTAGGTCAGGGATAGATTCCCTGAAAAAAACGGTCCAAATGGGGGAAAAGCGCGGTGGGGGGGACCGCGGGAGTACTTAAAGGAAAGTATCAAACCCGAAAAATTGGGGTCGAAAAGGAGGATGACAGGAGTAATCCAGGGTGTCAAGGAAGTGGGGGGGAGAAGATCCAGATCAGGGGGAGAAAAAAAAAAACGAAGGAAAAAAACGTTCAAAGCTTCGATCGATGATGACAATGGAAAGGAGGGACTGATAAAAAGGGTCTGGGGGGTGGGACCGAAGGGGAAAAAAAAAGGGGGCAGAACTTGAAGACCATTTGAAAAAAAGCGAAATAACATTTTCACTTGGGGGGTTGGGGATTGGACATCACGCTGTCGGTGCAAAACCGAAAAAAAACGGGGGGACGAAAACCTTGCGAAGAAAAAAGGGAACGATAGTGGTGGGGACCGAGGTGGCTGCACATGTTACAGCATCCAAAAAAAAAATCATAACGACCGGACAGGAGGAGAAAGAAAACCAAACGAAAGGTTAGTGTCAAAAAAAAAAAAAAGTAGGCTTAAAACCCAAACGTGAGGGGGGGAAAATCTCACGTCAAAACGAAGCCGGGGCCTGTATTCGCGTTGGGTGTCATGTGAAAAAGGAGAAGCAACAAAAATGGAGGGAAAAATAACAATTTGGAAGGTGAAAAACGAACGAACACCCACACTCATCTAAATCTTCAAAAAGGGGTGGGGGTTTTTAAGGGAAAAAGGAAAAAGTACCGAGGGGATCAACGGCAGGAGGGGGACTCTCAGGAAACAAAAAAAAGGGGAAGGGAAAGGGAAAAGAAAGGAGTAGATCACAAAAAGCCCTAGTTAAAAAATTTGCCTGGAACCGGAAACACCAAAAAGGGGAAGGGTGAGATAAGGGGGGTGGGCAATCAGGGTTAATATAATGTGTTATTGTTGGGTAGAACTTGGGTTTGCAAAGTACAAAGGGTGACAGAATGAAAACAGGAGACGGGCGCGTTCAAGCAGAAGGGGAAAGCTCTGGGAAAAAAAAAAAAAAAAAAAAAGGGGTGGCGGGTCAAAACGAAAAGCGGTCGGAAAAGGGGGGGTGAAAACTTGAGGGGGCTGCCCGGGGATCGCACAACTGGGTTACCGGGGACCAATGAGTCAAAGACGACCAAAACGCAGAAGCCACATCCCAAGAAAGAGGGGGAAAGCACAGTGCAAAGTCACGAAGAGCCTGGAAAAGGGTACTCAAAAGACGCTATCAAGAGAGGGGGTGCCCAAAAAAGGCAAAGGATCAGGAGAAAAAAAGGTGGGGTTGCGGTCAACGAAAAAGGAAAAAAGGGGAAAACTGCACCAAGTAATCACAGAGCAGAGGCCGGCACAAAGTAAAAGATTCAGGAACGACGGAGGAGCCAAAACGCACATGGGGAAAAGAGTGTCCAGCGGAAAAGACGTGAAAAAAGAAGACGGAAAAGGTGAACAACCTCCGTACCGATAACACGGGGGAAAAGAAAGAGGTCAGTGCAGAAGCAAAAACAACCAGGGGTAAAGAGAAAGAAAGGATTAAGGGGTGACAAACCGGAAATTTGAGCACATCCGAGGCTTCGAAGAGCTGGCAAGAGGGAAAAGAAAAAAAGACAAGGGGACTTTTCAAAAAAAAACAGAGAACAAGTGAAGTAAAAAAGAACTTTGCGGGGAGCAAACTGGAAAGGGGGAAAGGCGCCCCAAGTTTTCAGGGGAAAAGAAGAGAGAAAGAGGACCAGCACACTCAGGCACAAGCGGGGGAATAAACGCGCGAAAAACTTCGCAACGGGTGCAAAGAAACGGTGGGCAAGAAAGACAGGAGGGAAAAAATCAAGAAAGAAAAAAAGGGAATAGGCTGAACCAAACTTCACGGAAGAATTCGCAACGCAAAAAGCAAGGAAGTCCGAACCAAAAAAACAGGAAGAAACAAAGTGAATGGGGGGGAAAAGATATCCAGGGGGAAAACCAAACCAAAACAACGGAATTTTTGAGGCAAAGCACCAGAGCAGCCTGCCAAATTAAATAGTCGAGGGGAAAAAACTGGTTTAAAGATCAAGTGACGGCTTCAACAAAAAATCAGGGGGAAGACTGGAAAAGGGACGGCGGAAAAAAAAAAAATGCTAGGTAAGCCAATCAAACGCAGTTGCAACAAACGAAAGGACCAAAAGAGCAAGGAAACCGGGAAGGGCCAACATGCCAGGTAATACGAAAGCAAATCAACAATCTACGATAAGGGACAACAAAAAAAAAAGAAAGGGCATTGGAGGCAGCGGTCGAGAAGGGCAAGCAAAGACTTTCCGAAAGCAACTAATCTCCAAGAAGGCCTAGAAAAATGGTTGACCCACGGAAATGGGGCCAAAGGGGAGGAGGGGATGGGGGGAAAAACCACCTCCAAGCCACAAGGAAAAAGTAAGGGAACGTCCACACGGAAAATAAATGCATCAAAACAACGCGTCACGATCAAAAAAAAAAGGACGAACCGAAAGGGCCCGGAGAAAAATACCAAAAAAGGGAAAACCGGGGGGGACCCATCTAAGGAAGAGTCAAGCAGCGGGGGGAAACAGGGCGGGGGGGAAGTACGGGCCAAAAAAAACTGCGCACTAACTCAAGGGGGGCTAGGGGCTTCAGAGGGCAAAAAAAGCGACGCCGTGGAAAAAAAAAAGGGGGGAAAAACGAACCTGATTTGAGGGGGGAGGAAAAGGGCCTTAATCATCCAACAAGGTCAAAGTGGGCCGCAACGTTCCCCGAAAAAAGAAACTGGCCAGTTCGTAAAAACGGGGGGGAGCCCGGGATTGCTCTCAAAGGGGGTCGGGGGGTGGGGGTGGGGTCAGAAATATAGAACAACAAAAACAACGTATGGGGAGGAAAAGAGAATGGGGGTAAAACAAAATCGGGTAAAACGGGAATAATCCCCCGAGGGGTGGAACGACTCAAGGTGGGAACGAAAAAGAAGAAGCAAGTTTTGTGAAGGGGGTGGGGCAAACCCCAGTATCTCAAGGGGCCTCGAAGAAGAACGGGTCGCAGGTGGGGGGGGAAGGTCGAAAAAAGAAAAAAAAGGAGGAAAAGAGAAGTCTAGAAACCGACTTTCAACATGGGGCCACGAGGTGAAGGAAGACGCAGGAGTGGGGCGAGGTGGGGGGAACAAGGCACCTTTTAGACAGACGGGGGTAAGGGAGCAAAGTAAAAGGGAGCCTGGAGCTCCAACCGAGGAGAAAACTGTTATGCCTTCAGATTTTCCTAAAATGGAAGGAAGACGTAAAACCGAGGGGAAGGGGGTGGGGCGGGGCGGGAAGAATAACTTAAACAAAAAAAAAAAACATTGTCCAAGAAGGAAAGCGGGGAAGAGTAACTTCACCGTAGAGCGACTGGGTGCCTACACTAGACTGTTGCACCAACCGGGGGAATAAAAAAAAAAAGGTGAAGGGGGGGGGGAAAAAAAGACAATCTGGGGGTTAAAAAAGCCGCCAAGAAGTCATTGGAGTCAGGCAATCACGGGGGGAAAAGGGTGGAAAAAACCGGGCGAGGTACTGGGTGAAAATGGCCTGAGCGGGGTGAAACCTCAGGGGGAAGAGAGGGTGGCGGGGGGGGACGCCACAAGGAAAAGGAAAAGGATGACCTCAGGATGTGAACGTTTTTTGACGGCTGAAAAATCAAAAAAAAGGATAGCCCCTTTTTGGACAGGAGGAGGCGCAGAACTGACAAAAAAGTTCAAGGGGGAAAAGTGGGGGGGCAAAACAGGATAATAAAAAGGTAGGGCCCTCCTGGTATACCCTGGGCGGGGGTCTTCCAAACAGGGGAGGACCATCGCGAATTTTTCAGGAAGTGGGGTGCCTGGGTTCATCAAGAAGCGTTAGGGGGAAGAAATTTCGGCCCGAGGCATTCTTGAAAAAAAGAGGGAGGGGGAAAAAAAAAGGCGCTGGACGCGGGGAAATTCCAAAGCTGAAGTCGGAAGGGGAGGCTGGGTAAAAAGAAATCGGTCTCGGGGAGAGCTTCCCGGGACTGTGGCTCCAGGGGGGCAAGTTTGTCAAGAAAAGCGAGAGGTTGGAAGGGGAAGAAGGTTTTCTGAAAGCCGGGGGAAAACTTTGGGCCCTTTGGGTTAGAGCAAGAGGCTCAAATCCAGGGGGGGGAAAACGGAATAGGATCGGTAACTAAGGCCAGGGGTGACTTAAAGTCTATCGGATAGTTGGGTGATAAAAAGGCAGGTATTCCTAACCTCCGAGCAACCTCAAAATCATGAAGTAAAAAGGGGGAAAAAGGACCATCGACGGGGAATGGGGTTTGTTCAAAGGGGGAAGAATTTGGGGAACCAAGGGAAACAACTGAGAAAAGGGTAAAAGGGAAACACGACAGGTTAAAAGATGGGGGAAAACTGAAATCGGGAAAAGGAATCCATGCCTAAAGGACGCCATATGCATAGGAGTGTCAAGAGAAAGGTTGGATGGGACGGAAGTGCCCCCGACACCAAGAACTAGAGAAATTCAATCTTTGAAGGAAAAAGGAGAATAAAAATCCAGAAAGGAAAGGGGGGGTAGTACAAATGCATGAATACAGCATATGGGGGAGCTGCCCATTGACGAAATAAAAGTCAAGGTGGCCCTTTGGGGCAAAAAAAAAAAAAGGTCGGGAGAGGCTGGCTGGGTGATGAACACTTGGCGACGAAAATACTAACTGGTAAAGGGGGGAGGTGGGGAAGCCAAATTTGTAAAAAAAAAGGGTAAAAAAGGGTAAACATTCAAAAGGGGAAAAAAAAAAGAAACTACGAACGTTAAGTGATATGAAGAAAAACCTCCATGATGGGGGGTGGAACGTAGAGCGTCAACAAACGGCAATTGGCAACAGAAGAAACCGCGCCAAGGGCCAAAGAAGGGGGACCAACCACGAAAGGGGGGGGGGAGGGGGAAAAAACGACTGCCAAAACGGGGTCGAAATAAAAAGTAGTGGGAACCAAAACCACAACGAAGGACGAAAAAAAATTCTTCAACAAGTGAGATCGGGCAAGGGGGACCACAGGGGAAAGTGTCAGGGAGCGGTGGTAAAAAAAAAACAAACAAAACGGAGAAGGAAAAAGAAAAAGAAAAAGGAAGGTAGTGCCCAAGACCGTCCAAGTAACAGGGGGGGAGGGAGAGTTGTGGCTCAGGTAACGGGAGGGGTCACCACAGGTGCGCAAAGGGCAAGGGTGGCCCGAATCGCGAGGAACGGGCAAAAGGACCATACGTGTTTCGCGAAAGGGAATGGGGTGCGGATTATGATCGGAAAACAGGAGGGGGGAATTTGGGGGGAGGAATTTGCTGGGGAAAGACGGGCCTAAAAAAAAAAAAGCAAAATAACAGGGGAAAAGTGACACGTGAACAAGGTGGGAGGAAAAAAGACGAACAACGACCAGATGTCAAAAAAAAGAAAAAGCGGAAGGTAGGCACAAAAAATCCCCCGAAGGGGAAGACTGCAATGTACGAAAAGACAGCATCGGTTTGCAAACCGACGAAAGGGAAGCTCAAGGAAAAAACAGTGGGGGGACTGGCGGGCAAAAGAAGTGAGAAACCAAAAAAAAAACTTCAGAAGGAAGAATACCAGAGCATATGGAGGGACAAGGGATCGGACAATAAGTAACGCGAAGGGAAACCAAAAAGCTACTTTTCCGAGGGAAAAAAAAAGAAACGAAGGGGAAAAAAAAAAAAAAGGAGCTAAAAAAGCAAAATTCCCAAGGAGTGCATCAACGGGAAAGGGAAAGGCGAAGAAATACACTGAAAAGTAGGACAAACATTCGGGTAACGGGGAGGCACAAAAACCGTGACGATGGTGAAGGAACAAAGATACAGACTCATGACGCAAAGAGACTCAAAGACGAGGGTTTGAAAAGAACAAAAGACGGGGGTAAACCCGAAACAAACCGTGTGGAGACGAAAAACCTGGAAGGAAGGGACTACCGACCCAAAGCAAAGGGTTCGAAGACGAAGAGAAGAGATATTCAAAAAGCACGAGACTAGAAAAATGAAAGAAAAGCAGCCAAAGGAAGCGACAAATGTCTGTTGGAGAAAAAAACGTGGGGAAAACCGAATCGAATGGAAGAAAAAGAAAGGGGGAAAAAAATGATGTATGTCACTGAAAACCAAAAACACGTCGGGGGGAAAAGGGAAACTATAGGGAACAAGCAAAGAAATTTCCAGAAGGCCTACAACGGAAAAAAAAGGAGTAGAGGGCCGGTGGCTGTGGGAGGAAGACCGTGGGAAAAACACGTGGACCGAAAATTTGAAAAGGGGGAACCGTCAGAAAAGAAGGGCAGAAAAGCTCTATCTTGGAGGAAGGAAAAGATAAACGGTAAAGGTCAAGGGGAAGGGTCAGGGCAAAAAAAACGTCGCTCAAAAGCCAAAACAAACTGGGTACCGTGAAAGGACACCACCATAACAGGCAGGGGGGGAAACCTAAGGCCGAGCAGCAATTGGGGGGAAAAAAGGGGGGAATCACCAGAAGGTTGAAAATACGCCGCAAACGTAAAGAATAAAAAAATCGACGACTACACGAAAAAGGAAAAAGGAAAAATGAGCACGATAAGCAATCCGCCAAGGGGAAAAAAAAAAAGCACATGTCAGACCAAGAAGTACCGAAAAAGAAAGGGGTTGTGTTGAAGGAGGCGGTGAGGATGGGTGAAAAAAATCAAAAACGAATCCAAAGAAAAAAGGAAGTTAGAGGGACCGGAAAATTACTTAAAAGTGAAACACGACGACCATATAACCGCGTCGGGGGAAAGCAACGAAAAAAATCGGGACGGCCGAGGGGAAAAAATACAAGCTGAAAATTACTTGGACCGCAAAAAGACCCGTTGGGCCGAAGAACTCGGGTAAAACGTGGAAAGTGGCGGAAAAAAAAGGAAGACACACGTCCGAAGGCGGGAAACTGGCTTTAAAGAAGTAACCCAAAAAAAAAACAAACGCGTGTTTGGGAAAGAGGACCTTTGTAACAGGAGAAAAGGAGGCCATCGCAAACAAGGTGACGCACCTGGGGAATGGAAACGGAAAAGTGGGCGTTCGTAGCAAGCGGTGACAGTTGTCAAAACGGTGAGGCTGGACTCTGGTGGTGGGGGGAGGAGAAAAAACAATCTACTGAGAAAAAAAACAAAGGGGGGGAGGAGTGAAAAAAAAGAAATGACCAAAAGAGGAGAAAGGAAAAGAATTGGGGTCAAAAAAAGAAAACGGGCAGTTTTGTACGAGACATCATGGTGGGGGGAGGGAAAGCCGACCGGAAGAAACCCGGAAAAAGAAAAAAACGTTCGGGGGGTGGGGAGGACAAACTTCGAGGTAGTCGAGTACAAGGCCCGACTTCACACAGAACAGGAATGGGGGGCTTCAAAGGCACAGTCTTGAGAGGGAAAAAAGGAAAGGGGGTCTCGGTAAGTCGGCCAAGGAACCCGTAAGAAGGGGGGTGATCCGACACCTGGGAATGAAAGAATGGACAATGGTTGGGAAAAAAAAAGGAATCCGAAGGGGTCAGGGCAGCGGTCCAAGGTCAATCCCTAAAACATCCAAGGGCGAAAACTTGGCGAGACGGAGGTTTTGAGACAGTGCCTAAAAAGGGACCAAAGAAATTGGGCAAAGAAAAGACATCAATGGAGTGGGGCCAATCGGCATTGGAAGGCGGACAAAAAGAAAATGCGGCCAAAGGGGGTCTTGCGGCAATAAGGGGAAGGTTTTAAACCCAAAGCACTACGGACAGGTTAGCTGTGAAGGAATGGGATGGCAACAAGGAAGGGAAAAAAAACTCGTCAAAGGGTGAGTGGGAAATCCAAGGGGGCCTCCACGTCGAACGAAAAGAATGGGGAAAAAACGGAGGAAACGGGATTAACACAACCAGAGGGGGGTGGGACCAGAAAAGAACCTTTTTGGACAAGAAGCGGGGGCAAAAAACGGGGACGGGTTGGGGCACCAACGAATAGGGGCAAAATAAAAAACTTTATCAACTTAAAAAAGGAAAGTAGGCTTGGCCAGCTCGCGGGGAAGTAAAGAGGGGTTGTCCTTGGGGGTTCAAAACAAAAAAAATGTACATCCGCGTGGAACTTTAGAAACCCTCAGGGCATGCGGGGAAAAAGGGCCCACAAAAAATGAAAGATTTGAGACGACGGGGGGGGAGGGGGCGCAAAGTGTTTAAGGGAGGGGGGGGTAAAAAGAAAAGTGAGCTGGATCAACGGAAAAGAGTCGCTTCCCGAAAAAGGGGGCGGGACGGGGTTGCGAGAAAAATAGAAGCCGTTCGGTAGTAAACGGGGGGTTGGGAGGGAACACTCCAAAAAAGAAAAAAAAACGGGGCCTATTGTTGAGGACGAAAAAAGCAATCCATCACGCGGAGGACGGGCCATACGATCAAAAAAGGGGGGGAGGAAAAGTCCAGGAAAGAGAACTTAAATTGGATCAAAGGGGGGTAAAAAAAAGGTAAAAAAACAGGGGTATGGGAAATACGAGCACTAAAAGGGCATCATCTTCGGTGACAGGGATGGAAACAGAGTCCGATTTTTCTGGGAATGGGTTGGCAGGGAGGAGCTAGGTTTTACGGAAAAAGAAAATAACGAAGTCATCAAACGGACACAAACCATTTGAAAGCGCCGTTTTGGAAAATGCAAGGTAAAAATTGAGACATGCAAACGAAATTAAACCGAGCAGGGGACCATTGAGGGAAGGGGGGGCAAAGAAAAAAAAACAGAGACGTTAAAAACGCAGACACAAAGGGGGCGGCTCAAAAGAAAAATCAAACAAACTTTGAGAGGGGAAAAACGGGAGACGGGGACCAAGCATAAGTCGCCAGGAAAAAGGCAGGAAGAGTGGCGGGGGGGATAGGAAAAAAAAAAAAAACTGTGCAACAAAAAAGAGTAAAAGGGGATTTGGGCTTGGGGACATCCATCCAGGGTTACGGGAAGGGTACCAAAAAGTTAAAAAAAAAGGACAAAAGGCCACCTGAAGACGATGGCTAAGGAACAAGGGGAAAACATTTCAAGGAAACCCATTTCCGACAGACGCCCAGGAGACCGAAAAAAAGGAATTTCTGGGTTGGAACGTTAGAAGAGGGACCCAAACGTCTTTGCACCACCTCAACAAACAACCGGGACCTGGGGGGGGGTCCGACGAATGTGAACCGAAAAAAGGGGGGACAAAGGGCCGCCCCAAAGAGAAAAACATAAGTGGGACCCAAAAAACAACAATCCGCAATGGAACGGCAACATTTGTTGATTGGACGGGGGAAATGAAAGCAAAATAAAAAACGAGAAAAGACCGGCCAAAAAGGAAAAGGGATTCAGTAATAAAAAAACACAACAACACTATTAACAGCGAAAAAGAAAAATGCCGGTCGGGGCCGGGAGAAGAAAAAAAAAAAAACGGAAATTGATGAAAGGGGTGTGGTTGCAAGCGGGTTGAAACTAAGTTGTGGGGTCGAAAAATTGGTGCGGGCAGCCCCAAGGGTGGGGGGGCAAAAAGGCGAAAAAAAAAAGAAAAGGAGCTTTAAAAAGGCATGCGGACGTGTGTACAAGATGAAATTGACGGTGTGTGAGTCCTAAAAGTCGGTCGTCGTCAAGAATGTGGGGGGGCGTGGGGGTGCCTGGAAACTCAGGGGGAAATAAAAAACGGAAAAAAAGGGGAAAGGGCCCGATGGAAGGGGAGAAAAAAGTGAAAAACAGCTACCGAGTGAGTGGAAAACAAAAGGTCTGGGGAGGACAAAGGGGGCAGAGTCAAACACCAGTAAAAAAAGAAAAGGGTGTGTAAAGAAAAAAAGAACTGCAGACACCCGTGGTCAACCAGCCCCAGAAGAGTTGAGCCGAAGAAAAAAAAACGCATTGGGGGAAAAAATGAGCACGGGGAGCACACGCCAAGGAACCCACATTAAAAAAGGAATAACTACGGGGCAGATGCCGGGGAAATACAACGGGTTTATCGGGCAGATAAGCACTCAAGGAAGGCAAAAAAAGGAGGAGGTGGGCCCGGAAATTTTCAGAGACGGAAAAAAGAGCTCACCGCCAAAAAAGTAAAAAAAGAAAAGTACACGACCGATTGAAGCAAAAACACAAAAAGAAAGTGGGAGGGGAGAAAGAGAAAGGGGGCCAAAGCGGTAAAGAAAACAAAGATTCGAGGATGGAAAAGTACACAGGGGGACAGGTCAAAAAAGGGCAGGAAAAGAGGTTGCCAAACGGACCGACGCTGTCCCATTAAAGACGATGTCCTCAATCCCCGACAGAGTTTGTTAAGACAAGTGAGGGTGAAAAAAACAAAGAGAAGGAGTGCGAGCACTCAAACGAAAACACCCAAATTGAAGGTGTTACTGCGAAAAAAAAAAACTCCTGAAACAAAAAACAACTTAGCTGCAAAGGGGGAAAACCGTGGGGACCCCCGCAAGACCATGGTCAACTGTTCAGACAAGTGGACCCAAAAAATGGGATAAGGGACGCCGAATAAAGAGGAGAATTTTGCACCTGCAAAAAGGGACAACAAAAACGGAAAAAAAAGGACAACTGCTGGAACAAAACAATATTCCGAAGAAAACAAAGGAAAAAATTGGGAAGATGTATAACGTGGGGGCAACCGTACACCGGAAGTTGAAAAAAAAAAACCAGTCAAAATGAACAAAAGGGATAAAGAAAAAAAGGCTGGTTAAGAGGGACAGAACGGAGGGAACCACATCTGAAGTTCATTGACTGGGGAGGACAGTGCTCAAAAAGAAAAAATTTGAAGAAAAACGAAAAACACAGGAAAAGGGGGCAACAAGAGGAAATCAAGAACAGACAGTGGGGAACCCTTTAACCAGATTGCAGAAGAAAAACCGCCGGGACACAAAAAATAACAGCCGACCAAAAAAAAAAAGCAATGGTGATTGACCGGGAGGCAAAATCAAAAAAGGGGCTAAAAACACAAATAAAAAAAGGCATGAAAAGACACCGCGGAAACACAAGTTGAGAAGAGGGGAATTTTGGAAGCAAAAACTCCGGGATGAAAAAGCAAGAAAAAGACCGGCCAGGACAGAAAATGGCAGAAAACGCATAAAAGAGCTAAAAAAGGGCTAACTACACAAACAGAAAACCTTTGCCGACGAGGAAAAAAAAGTGGACCTCGAACGCACAGGCCGAAAAGAGGGAAAAACTGAGAATCGGGAGAGAAAACAGGACGGAGAAAAAACAGCATGCTTCGGCTTGGGAAAAAAAACAAGACTCGTGCGAAAAGGGGGTCGATGAAGGTATTACTAAGCGGCACAATTCGAGAAAGGACGTTCAAAGCGGGTCCGGGGAAAAAGAAGCCGGTCTGAGGAGGGATCGAAGGTGGTGGTACCATCGACTCTAAAAACAAAAACACAACGAGGGGTAATTAATAGAAGACAAACCAATTTCCGATGCCAAAAGAAAAAAGGGGAAATCAACCCAGAGGGGAAAAAGCAACCATGGGAACAGGAAAAAACGAAATTGTGACGAAAGGGGAAACGGGCCACTGGAAGACGAAAAACGAGACGACGAAATTTTGTTGGTGAAAGATATTCTAAAGCACCCAGAGAATTCAGAAGGACGGGACGCAGTTGGGAGAGCAAGGAAAAAACGCGTGGTACTGACTGCAAATGTATTGACCGGAAAAAAAGGGGGGTCGACATTTCATGGCGGGGTAGCCAAAAAAAGGGAGGCGTGAAGTAACAAAGCCGGACGGAACTGGAAATCGATTTGAAAGTACTTAAAAATTGGGGGGGGGCGAATAGGCTGGTGACGTGGGCGCAGACAGAAAAAATCAAAAACAAAGAAGGAAAAAATTGAGGGAACAAAGGGGGAGAAGGGGGGGAATGCAGAACAAAAAGGAGTGATTGGATCAGACGAAAAAAGATCAAAGTGACGAAAAATGGCCCGGAACGGAGGAAGAGGGGATTGGAAAAAAAAAAGAAAGGAACCGCATTTCAGGCGGGGCAATCAAGGATTGTCCAACAAGCCCCCTGCCAGTTGGAATGTGGTCATGCGGAATTCAAAAAAAAGTTGGAATCGTCACAGGGGGGGGCAGGGAAGGGGAAGCAGGAAAACCCCAGAAATTAAAACCGAACAAGGGGGAACCGGTGCGTTGTTCAAACAAAAAGAACAACCCAAGTGGTGGGGGAAAGAAGGAAAAGACAAAAGTGCCAGACTTTTTGGCCAACAGAACAGGGAGAAGAACGCCAAACAAGAACACCAACCTTGTATCAACAGGGGGGGAGTGTCTTGACGGCATATGGGGAGGGGGGCAAAACAGAACAACGGCGGATGGGTCCGGTTTGTGCCGTTGAGAAGAAACCCAACAGGCTTCATAACACCCCAAAGTAAAAAACGTTGAGGTCGCAACGCGAGAGGTGAGGGACCAGTACCTGGAGGGCAACAGACGGGCCAAACGCAGCCAGAACGGACCATCCGGGGGTAAGCGGGGGGAAAGGTGGCGTGGGGGGGAGATAGTCTCGTTAAAACAAACAAAATTAAACCGGGGAGAGGGGCCATAGGGGGGGAAAAACGCAATAATCGTTGATCCAAGGGGTTCGTGGAAACGGCGGAACACGGACCGGGAAAAAAAAGGGGTGGGGGGGCTTCTCCGGAAGAGGCTGCAACCAGGGGCGTACGGAAGCAAGCAAAAGAATGGGGAAAGAAAGAGGAGCGGGTGCACCGGGTGAACATATAACCGGGTAAGAAAGATACTCCCCAATTTGGGGCAAGGGGAAAAAGAAAAACCATAAACAAACGGGAAAGTATGGGAAAAGACTCGCAAAACCACTCTGGAAAATGCTCAAGGAGGGGAAAAAAGGGTATAGGGGCACGAGTTTTGTGGGGGTTTGGTGATGGGAGGGGGAGGAAGGAAGCTCCTTGGGGGTGTTGGAAAAAAAAAATCCAGGCGCTCGGGTCCGAAAACAAAAAAGGGGAGCGATGGGGGGGATTCCTTGGTTCAGAGGGTATACCAGAAGGGAAGAAGGTGTCAAAGAAATTGAACAGAACAAAGGGGTTCAATGAGAGTTTGATGACCTGGGAAAGCAAAAAAAAAACAAAAAAGTGGTTCGGAGTCCAAGAAAAAAGAGGGAGCTTTAAAAAAAAAAAGAAAGAGGGGACGGAAAGGTTGAAGCCACAATAGACTTGAGGATCTGCCAAAGGAAAAAAATCAAGCGGGGGGGGCTTGGGAGAAGAAAAAAAAAAACAAGGGGGGGCTTTTGAAGAAAAATTGGGCGACAACCGGAAAAACAGAAAAGGGGGCGGTGAAAAAGCAAGGGGGGTGTCTTAGGAAGAAAACACAACATTCCACCCCGGCCGAAACGGGGAAAACAAAACTTCAAGGAGGAGAAGCAAAGAAAAAAGGATTTCACTGCTGTGGGGGGACTCAAAGAGGAAATAACAAAACGTCCCCTTGCGGCCAAAAAGCAAACCCCGACCTGGATGAAACTC
>Ga0179593_1588093_pt1 | contig 23621 bp, 25 predicted proteins | sample CZODoug2_1_08_16_FD_185931 | JGI IMG/M metagenome (GOLD analysis project Ga0179593, IMG submission 185931) | Vadose zone soil fungal communities from Angelo Coast Range Reserve, California, USA - CZODoug2_1_08_16fungal (PacBio error correction) | ecosystem: Environmental > Terrestrial > Soil >...
GTACGGGGGGGCGAAAAAGGAAAATTTAATGATATAGGACAACGAGACCTGGTGTACAAAGGAGACACCATTCCTAGGGGTCCGGGACCGGGCCGGAAGCAGAGCGCACCATCCACAGTCCTTTTCCGTCGGTTCTAGAGGGCGGGGGGGCTGAAAGGGGTTCCCTCCCAATCAGGACCCTCCTGCAAAGCCTGTGTGCCGGAAATAGGGGGAAGAGGGGAGCCGGCCGGGGGGCTGCGGACGGCTACATGGCGGGGACAGACCAAAGGGCAGATTGTTGGAAAGAAAACACATGGGAGGGATGCCGGAAAAAGGACAGCGGGCTGAGGGGAGCTTCCCTCAGAACCATTAATAGTACCGCAAACGGTCTTTGCAAAAAAGCGTCTTCTAGGGCAACCTACCAAAAAACGTCAATAGTCATAATCCTAAGGGACCCCAACAACGGGAGGATATATAGGGATAGTTGTAATAGAGGACGCTTTCCCATTCGAGGGAAAATGATAATGGTTAGTCCTAGATGAACGAACCTCCAGAAAAGAAAAGGGGAGTTTCAGGGAAGAGTGAATCAGTTCAGGTGGAGTTGGAATGGAAATAAACATCGGGGGGGAAACCTGGTGAGGAGGACTTACAAAGGTTACGTCCTTCAATGAAGATTCCCCGGGAACCATTCATACTAGTTAAGTAAGGAGAGGGGGAAAGCAACGGGCCTGAGGGGGAAAGGGCGAGGGGAGATCTTTGGGGGATGTCTTCCTCCATCGTATTGAGACGGAACATACAACCGGGGGTGTGGTTACGCACGAGGCAGGGGTAGGCCCGAAAACTGGGACAATCCCAAGTAAGGTAGGTTAATTTCGATTCTGTTACAGGACTCCCCGGGGAGGATGGTAGAAGCCGGAAAAGGAAGGTGTGCAGGTGTACTCACCAACGAAAAGAATTGGGGTGTGGACCAAAAGACTCAGGGGCATAACTCCATCCCCTACCATTTAAGGTCAGGAGGGGAGGAGACACTCCAGTGAAGCTGCTCGGTTGGGGCCACTTCCATCCAGGGCGAAAGACGATCCTTTCGAGAATCAGGGGCGGGTTTGAGACTCGAAAAATGAGTGTGCGCGGGGAGAATTACTTTCACGAAGAAGGGGAATCGGGACCATAGTTAGAAGAAAAAAGGAATCTTTATTATGAACCCTCTTCGGGTTGTTTCCTAAAACGAATAAATCTGAAAGGTATCGGTAAGTTTCAATTGAGAAAAACATCGTGTGTCTTCATTTAACTCGGGGAGGAAAGATAAGAAAGAACTAGGAAGTAGCGTGTCTTGCGCCACGACTATTTCCTGTTATGATTAAAGAAAGTGAAGGGATAAATACTCTGGAACATCATGATCAGACTAGCTCCAATGAGAAGTTACATCATTTGGACTACAAAACCTGGGAAGTCATGCGAAGACCCTCGGGCCAGTAGAACTTTCTCTTCGTTAAGATAATTCTTAGGGGAATGAAGAAAATATCTGACCAAAAGACAAAGCAGGGGCATAAGAACACCTCCCCTCCGAGAAAAGCCAGTACAGTAAAATCAAAAATTGGGGGGGGTTTGGTTGTGAAACTTCATCTCAAAAGGAAAGGGATTCTTTGGAAGAATTTGGACCTTTGTATATTGAGTTCATCCGAGGGCCATTGTGGAACCTAAAGGGGGTCGAAGTGTTAAAACACACCGGAGAACCTGTAAAATTAAAATGGCAACCGTACGAGAAAGTTATAGGGCATTTTAAGAAAATGTACTTTTCCGACCTGAAAAAAGAAGGGATGACATCAGAGTGGCTGGCAGAAAGAAGAGTCTTCCCTGCGAGAGACATCCATCCAAGTCCACATTGTCAAAGAGGAGATCAAAAGGGTTCTTTTCAAGATTATAAGACGAATCTCCTTTGTTATGTTGGGATAAGAAAGAATCCATATCCATCCATGCTCCAGGCGAATCAGGGCAAGAGAATCCTCAAAAGTAAAGCTCCATTGGAAATAACCTAAGGACTTAACCAAGAAGGGTAGTGGTATTAAATTCAAGACAGTCGACCATATTCCTAAAAGATCAAGAGTATCAAAAAAAAACGGAGGTCCAGAATCATTGAACCCTATTAAAATCTCTTATACCGCAGGGAGGTTGGGCAACAGAGGGATTCTCTCTTAAGGAAGACAATTTGTAGAACAAAAAAAAGAGGCAATCGCATTCAAAAGTCCTAGGCTTATAAAAGTATTATAGGTTAAAGAAGAGGGGGGGGTTTAAGGTAAGGGGGTTTGACTAACACCATAATAAAATTCTTTCTTAACGAAGTACGATTCTGGACTCAAGGCCTGGGGAAGTCCAAGGGATGCAAAAGCAGGGGCAGGCTACCGATCATACAGGGGGCGGCTAAGAATTTCGAAAAAACCCGGCCAGTCTCTGATAAGAATCCCCCTCGGAAAAGCGGTCAGGTCACGGAGGGAACGGTCATCCCATCGGGTCCCTGACCAATGGACCTTGCAGGCGCCTTGCATCCCTGGGGAAAAGGTAAGGGGAAAAGGTCACAAGGAATCAAGCTGAGTGGCTCGCGAAATGCTCCCCCGACACTACATGGGAACACTCCATCCTCTAAAAAAGAAAAGAGACGTGGCTATCCAAATCAGAGTCAAACAAAAAAAAAAGAGGAGCTTTGAGAGGGGGTTTCGATGGGGGGGGGGGGACCGCATGTCCGTGGAGGGGATAATTTTGTTCTCCGAAGGAACGAAGGGGAGGCTCGCACTTCCTTGTTAGAAGAGGCGAAGGGGAGAGGATTGGACAAAGAAAAAATTGAAGGGGGGAAGGCGAAGGAATGAGGGGGATAGACTCTGTCTTAAGGGAGATGAGGAACACGTCAAGGAAAGGAAGGGGTTGGAAAAAGGGGGTTAGCCGAAGGGGACTTTCTCAGAGGGGGCCTCGTCACTTGATAAGTGCCATTGTTTTCAAGGACAAAAGTGCTGTCAAGGGTATTAATGAATAGAGGGGTAGCTGGGAACTCAAAGGCCGCCCCGGCATACTCTACTAGGGAAGATACGTCTGGGATTAGGTGGGTAAGACACAAAAAGAGAGATCTGGGGGAAGGGTTTAGGAATGGGCGATCACTTTTACTCAATTCAGGCATTCAATGGGGGGGGGGGGGGGGGGGGGGGGGGGGGGGGGGGGGGGGGGGGGGGGGGGGGGGGGTGTTTATTTAAGCACATGCCGGGACGTCTTAATGGTTTCCTTTACAGTGGGGATTAGGGCTCAAAAGGAAAAACCTGCGGTTTTCACAAAAGAAACGTCGCTTCTTTCAAGGGGGCTTGGAAGGCTTGGAAGAAAGAGAGTCTGGTCGGAGGGGGAGAATTTGATGCTATTCTTACAGAGGCTAAAAGAAAACGCTGGAGGCCTTGCTTGTCTTTTGGGATCAACCGCTTTCGCAGAGAGGTAAGGGGTAAAGCCGTCAACGAGGCTCCATTCACTGGGGGGATCGTTAGGGGCTGGGGGAAATTCAAAAAAGACGTATGGGTTATCAAGGAAGCTCTTACCATAAGGCTCATGGATGCTGAAAGCCTTCTTTAAAAATCTTTTTTCATGGGAAAAGTTCGGGGGAGTTCGGGGGAAATCAAGGAGAGACATGGACGGATTCCATTCCCTGGGTACCCTGGTAAAAATCAGGGTGGGTTAAAAGAGAATTTCTATTTTCCAATGGTACCCGAAGTCAGTCAAATCAGAGAACTTTCCATACCGGGACGGTATCCATACGGCCGGCAGTATGGGAACTTGGGGGCGGGGGGGGGCAAAGGCCTTGAGTGCGGTCCTGAGTGGAGTTTTTTAGATGGGCCCTGTAATGGGTAACTCGGAGGAATCGTCACTAAGTCTATCCCGGCCCTCGCAGAGCGCGGTCAACAGCGGGAAGTCACTAATCACAAGGTTGTACGCCGCTGCTTTCTGAAAGGGGAAGGCGATCAGGAAGTATGAGAGGAACCGATGAGGGAAGATCGTTGGAAGGGAAGAAAGGTCACGCGCCCCAATCTTCTTGGTCTCATCGAGCGGGCTGAAAAGAGGTGTAGGGGGAAAAAAGTCTATAGTGAAGAAAAAATCTTTGTCAAAAAAAGGTCCTATCTCTGTCAGGACCATTAAGAATTATAGGGCTGAAAATTAGGCTCAAGAGAAACAAAAAAAAGGGGGTTCGATAAATACGCGCAGGACTGTTCTACAGGCCAAAGATTTTTCCAAAGAGGGGGAGAGTACCGGGGAACTACGAATTCCGTATGACCCAGCAAGGCTTTGATCTTAGAAATTCGGGGCAGGAGGGTTACATCTAAAAAGCCTTCGAAAAGACGCGTAAACGGTATGCCCTTCACCGATTTGACTGGTAAGGGGGGGTCCAGAAAAGGGAAAGAGAGGAATAGACCTGTTTTCCAGTGACAAAGTCCTACGGGGGGGATCCTTTTTACTCTTCAGAAGTGGAATAAGAAGGACTTAAAGATACACTTCCTTGTCTCTGAGATAAACTGGGGCAATGGAACAGGATCCAAAAAAGAAAAGGGGGTACCTCTTAAAAGCATTGTCCTTTCATAAAATATGCAGGGGAGAAAGGCGAGGAAAAGGGGGAAATGCAGAAAATAGGCGAATAGTACAATTTTTACACATCCGCGTGAAATGTTGGATCAAAAAAAGAGACGTGAAATTCACATAAGGAAACGTATGGATCTTGAACAAACACAGAAACTTTCGCAGGGAGAGAGGTGAGGGCCAAATATGTTCCTTGACGCCCTATAGGCTATGAGAAAGCAAAACACGTAGGGGATAGCAGGGGGGAGTACTCGCCCAGCATGAGGTACAGAGCAGTGTGTCGTAAAAACAGGTTACCTATTGGCAGTGCTTCTCTGGGGGAGAAAGGTTGGAGTGGTGGAGAAGGGACCAGAAAACTGTGTACAGCCGCACTCTTCCACCTGGCTGAAAAATTTCTCCTCGATTGTCAAGCGATTGTTTGCAGGGGTAGGTGAGAAGAAGGGGGGGAGGGGGTATGGTTCGTTCCGACATCTGTAGAGCGAAGCAGAAAATTTGTGAGAGCTTGTCTCGATGGAAACTATTTCCTAACGGGACACCTACGATGTGGCCTGTACAAGTCAGATGTCCGGGGTAGACGTCACAGTCTACTCCTACCATTCCAAACCGTGAATCATGGGGGGGAGCCAGACTTCAAAGTGAAGAAAAAGCTTTTTTCCGCATGCCATCCCTGTATTTCCATCGCCTTTCTAAGAAGAGTTGCATGGTAGTGGGTTTGAGAAGGGAAAAAAAACCGCGGGGAAAACTCTTTTTAAAAATCTGGAGAGGTCGAAAGAACCGGGGATCTAACAAGGGGGGGGAATTTGTGGTAAAACTTATTGACCGTAGGTGTCCTACTATTGGTAATAGGGAAGCAGAGGTTGAATGTCGAATGAAAGGGAATGTTACAGAAGAAAATTTCAAGACAAATCCGTCCTAGATTACCCTAAAAAGGATACCACCTAGGGAGGGGGGGATCTGAGAAGATAAGTCGAAGGAATTCTAGATTAATCCATTTTCAAGGACTCTGCATCATGAAAAGACTCTCCGCGGAAAAAGGAAAGGGGAAACCGTTTCATTAAGGTCCTAACCAGGGTCAGTAGATCTATGGTCTAGGGGATATATGAGAGGGAGGAGGAAAATCACCTATTCAGGAGGAGAACAGCTCTTACACCTGAACACATATTTCAAGAAAAAAAGGGAGGATAGAGCCACTTCCATGAAAGGGAACAATAGGAAAAAAAAGGGGAACTTCTTGAGCACGTCTCCGTCTTTCGTATTATCCCGAACGGGTTAAACACCGATTATAAAAAGAAATTGTACAAAAACCGACAGAGTTGGCCGCCTCTCCCCACCTTATGAGGTTTACATGGAGAAGGTTCAATCAGGAAAAAGGGGGGGGAAGGGGAATTCATTATCTAGTCTGCCTTTCTTCACCACAAACCGCTAACTGCATCTAGATCTCATAGGCACAGGCCAACAATCAGGATGCTCAAGTCAATTCCATTATCTGTAAGAGATTTGACAGAAAATGAAGGAGTCATTTAGTTATCCTGGAACGGCTTACAGGCAATATCATTTAATTTAAACAATATTAGAGTATGCATCAGAAGTAGTTCAATTCGCGGGACATACATCCCTATAAAACACCGGGATATATAACCGGACGTCAAGCAATCTGGTGTCCAACGGCCAGAAAAAGTTTTCTAGAGAGGACAATTAAACTCTTAAGAAAACAGAAAGACTGCCTGCCGAGGGTAATTTTGGAAAGAGGCCCACAGACCAGATGTACGGGCGAAGAACTTCGAATCTCTCTAATAACGGAGGGGGATTCTAGGGCCGAACAAGGGGTTACCTCGATAAAGAGATTCCAGCGGCTGGCAGCGTTTTGAAAGTTGGGATGGAATGCGGCGGTGAAGACTCTGTACCGTACCAAGTCATGAAAGCAGGTTGAGAGATTCAGTGCAAGTTCGTTAGTCCCAGGTCTTATGTCGAAGGAAGCGGTGCCAAGGATGGAAAAAAGACCTGTTTGACAAATAATCCCAGACTTAGCTGCCCTATTCGCGGAATCAGGCGGAGGGAAACATAGGGAAAAGGGGACCAGAAAAAAAAAACCTGAGGGAGGGATCATGAGGGGAAACTTCGACAGGGGGCTGTATCAATAGCTGAAAAAAATCGATAACGGGACCTTTGAAGAGGAGACCGAAACCTACTGGAAAAAGTGCATGACTAGAATCCTCTGGGACCATCTCCAGAGGAAACGCCGGGGATGGAGAAGGGTCCCCCTTCGGGGGGGTCTGCTACCATCCGCTCCCAAGACTATCTCTTAACGTCAGACCGGCAGGCTTTTTCTAGGGAAATAAGATTTCAATCCCGTCCACATGGTTGCAAATAGGAGGCTGCGGGGCTCTCAACAAAAACTGAGGGGGAGGAAGGAGGATATTCTTTAGCCTTATCTTTTTTGAGAGGAGGATTTTGCCACAGTGCGGGGGGATCACTCTGGAAAAAGGAAAAAGGACGGGAGAGCTACTAGGAGAGGGAAGGGGGGCATACGGTACCGGGAAAAAGGTGGTGATCATTCTCCATGCAGCGGGGGGAGGTCGCGTCCTTCAGCCAGCCGGGCTCTTTACCGAGGGACGCTTCTTAGGGGGATCATATAGGAACTGAGGTTCAGGGTCCTTAAGAATTTCGACGGAACTTGCTGTATGATAGGAGTAGAGCTGTGAGATTGCAAATGTCCACGAGGCCCTGACCGAAGGCCTTAAGACAGAGAAGAGGTACGACGGGATGGGGATTGGTTTGCAACGGGCACCTCTGCAAGCCGGGGGGGGGGAAAACGGTTCCTGGTTGGGGAGATACTCTTCCTGCGGCCTTCTGAAACCTCAAGTCATGATGAAGGACACCATCAGGGGAGGAGTCCCATATCCTAAAATACGGAATAACAAGAATTTCCTAATCTATTTATCTCTCCTTCTTTTTTGGGGACCACTCGATCTATGGGGGGGGGGGGGGGTGAGGTCTCAGGTCTCTCTTCTGAGGCCGTCTAGCGTAAAAAAGGGACCACAGTAGAAGGGATTCCTTTCTTGCTTTCTTCGCGTCGCTTTCATGTCCTCGGGGTCTTCTCCAACGTGGTCACCAGAGATTTCTGCCAAAATTGTTCTGCTTGGAGTGGGTGGGCCGATGAACGGGTCCGGTATTGAGAATCGGGGCCCACTGCCATTTCGGAAAAAATCCAGTGCGTGGGAGGTTTTCAATGTCTCTGGTGGCGCTGTGGGCCGCCTGGGTTCGAATCAAGCAGGGAAAGAGGGGGGGGGGACGATATTCATGCAATTTCCTGAGGGCCCGGCGGATAACCTTGCAAAAAAACCCCCCCCCAACCCACCACAACACCCCCCAACAAAAACTCAGGAGGCTTCGAGGGGGGGAGAAAATTTGAATTGTTGCCCAATGGTTAAAGAGGTTACACGGCCTCGGACATCTCGCTCAAGGCTACCGGAACTGGTTCGCCTTCTCTTAACGAGGGGGATTGTCCGGTACTTGGGGCAGAAGGGGGTGGAAAAAATGTTTGAATGGGGGGGGCCGCTCATTCTCTCGCTCTTTGGGGAAATTGAACGCATATCGCATAAAGCCGGGGGTCGAGGGACTTCCAAGCGGTTCGCCGTCTTAAGGTAACCTGGGGTTGGATCTCTAGGGCTTCAGGGAGGGTCTGAAGGTCATGAATGCGAAAGGCATCTGGACTTCGCCTTCTCTGGAGCAAGGGAATTTGTCAGAAAGAACCAGGGAAATCGGAGTGTTCTCATCTAACGGGGGGGAGAATGAGCCGGCTGTGAAGATCGGGATTCCGACCGTCTTTGTCCGATTTACCTTCGAAGAGGGCCGACAAAAATGAGGGGGTGACATGGATACTGCAGCCCAGGGCCAACTTCACCTGCATCGGTTGGGTCGATAGACAGGGGGGACTTTATATGCCGGGACAGAAGGCCGGGTGAACGAAAATTTCCTGAATAACCAGCACTACTCTTTCTGGAAGGAGGAGCATGGGCAAGCTTCTCAAAAAGGGGGGGAAAAAGAGTCAAGGAGGAATTCCCGTCCCCGGGGCATCTTCTTGGGGTTAAGGGAGAAGTTGGGGTCCGAGCCCCGGGAGGGGGGTAAACTAGAAACAGGGGGAATCTACACCAGGCCGCGTCGTCCCTTGTACCGGCCAGATTAAATCATAAACATAAAAAATTTCCTGATCGGAAACATTGATTCGATTAAACCTAACCAAAAACCTCGGAAAAGAATTAAAACTGTGAAGTGCATGACTCAACTCTGAAAGAGGGAGGAAATGGGGGTAGGGCAGGTCTTTGCCGTATACAGGGGCTCGTACCAAGACCGCTTGGGCTCCAGATCAACCTCGTCCTTGCATCTAAAAACCTGTCAATCGAAATACTCTTTCAAAGAAGAATCTACACTTTCTCTGTACCGCTCCGCTGGTGGAAAAGAGGTCTTCACCGGAAAATCGCACACAACGAGAGGGCGATGGGGTAGAAATACCTTTGCAAAGTGCGCTGTTACCGAGGGACGTGTCGGGTGGGAAGGAGGACAGTTGAGGGTCTGAAGCTTACGGACGGGTTATTCGGGGAACTCCAAACGAGGATGGTTCAGGGCCACCCTGTAGGCGACTCCGTTGCAACAAGAAATTCGAGAGGGACCTAGAGGGATGTAATCATTTCTTTCGAACTGCACCCTAAAAAGGGGTGGGGGGAAAGTTCGATCTGGGGGGACGGAGCTTTTGTCAGTCCCGAATCGTAGCTCACGACGACATGTGGAATTGAGGCTCGTCTGCGGCATATCGGCCGGAAAAAAACGACGTCGGCAGGAAAAAAGGAAACGTAGGTTCCTGAAGGGAAAAAGACCTTTAACAAAGTGCCATACCATACAGCCTATTGAAAAGGTGACGGAAAAGGACTGGACGGAGGGCCGGCTGGATGCAAAAGGGGGAGGAATCATCCTGTCGAATAGGCTTTCTTTGGGGGTAAAGGAATTCCATGTTGGTGGAGAACGGGAGAGGAACTAAAGTCTCTGGTGAATCGTCTTGGACAGTCACCTAGGAAGGGTATAAACGCGGGGGGGTCAGTATTTAAAAGGGAGGTAAGGGTCACTCTATGGGGAGAGGTCGCGCGATCAGGGTTATTTGCGGAAAAGGGGAGGGGGTTCTTCAATGTAGCGCGAGGAAAGGTTCTTAAAAAAGAATCCGGGCCAAATCACGGGGCTGAACAACGACGGATGGGGGAGCTTTAGGGATTTCATAAGACACCTAGAACTTCTATTCAGGGGGAGAGTTCACTATCTCAGGATCCCTTCTCTATCAGAAGAAGTAAAGGAAAGGGAAAAACCAGATGAATGCATGACTGGCAAACCTGTCTAGAGAGGCTTAAAAGTTATTAAGTATATGCTTTCCGGTTCTCCCCTGAAACGAAAAACAGGAACAAAAAACCACCACAAACGCCTCGTTCTCCAAGCCATTACCAGGGAAAAAGCAACATCTACAAAGGGTCAGGAGAACGGTCCAGAGAAGTTCTGCAGTTTTTTAGAATGCTCTCCCCCGATTGAAAAGCTGGTCACACAAAGGGAAATCGAAAAGGGATCTTTTCTGGGACCCTCTCGTCGAAAAAAATTATTATGGGACCATTAGCAACGGAAATAGGAAAGGGAAACTTGGCATTACGATATTATCTGCGGACTGGCTAACAAAAGAGAAAAATCTCAAAAGCACTAGCCGAAAGGGGGGGGGGGAAAGAACCATCCATGGGAAGGGGGAAAGTCCCGCTCGGGGGTAAATAAGGAGCAAGGACCATCTCCTGGTCGGGAAGAGCCCCCAAAGAAGGAAAATGTACTTGCTCATCCTGGTCCTCCTCAGAACGCCCGCTAATCCTGGGGAAAAAAAAAGCGCAAACGAAGGAAGGACCTGGGGGTAAATTTGGATTTTTAACTTAAACCCATGAAAGAAAAGTAAGGGGCCTGGAGGTAGAGAGCCTCAAGCCTCTAGGAGTCTCAAGGACTTCGAGGGTCATACACTATAAAAGAAGGTATTCCAGAAGCCAGTTGGAGAGGGGTGGCAGAACAGTTGTTCTTCTCGAAGAATGGTCTCGGAGGAAAATTTTTACTACCATCATCGCTCATTTTCATGGGGGTAATGAAGAAGGAAAAAGGACTTAAGCGGAAATCTGGGGAAAAATTATTGCATTAACGACATTGGTCGACAACAGAGATGCAAGTCCCAAAGGGTCCGGCAGGCGGAGGTCTCTTTCCTTGGAGTCACCAGCGAAAAACTTCTTCTATTCAGTCAGGAACTCTCAAATTTAAGCTAAAGGACGAAAGGGTAGCTTACCAATAGGTCCAGTTTTCGTCTCGAACGATCCCTCTTTCAGGACCCAATCGGTCACGGCTTGAAAGCGGGCCTCCGAGGGGAGAGGGACCAGATCCCAATCAATTACTGATTTCGTGAAAGTTAGAGGGGTAGGACCTTTAGTTCAAAAAGGGGAAAAAAGTTCCTCTCCCAATCCTAGCTCTAAAAAGCATTCTATCCAGGTTCTCTAGCCACAGCCAGAACACAATCAAAAAGAAAATAAACTATCCGGATATAAAGAATCTCTCTCCCCCACAACAGAGGAGGAATTCAAAGATATATATTAGGTAAGACGGATTGGTTCGATGTATTTTGCAAGGGGGGGGGCACTCGGAAATCATCCTGAGAGAAAGGGGCTTGTTCGACTAGCAAGGTTCGATTTAGTACAGACGGAAAAATTGTACCTCATTTTTGAAAAAAACCGTCACTGACAGGGCTTGGGATATTAGGAAGAGGAACCCTCCTGAAGAGGGGGACCTGCTTTACGAGGGATCGTATTATCTATAAGGGCGGGAGAGATGGGTCCTCTGATGTCCGATAAAAAGGTCGTGGATGTCTCCTAGGGGGGGGAGGGGCCTTTCCACTTTCACCTACTTCGTCAGCCTGCCTTCCAAGAGCCGGGACAGTCGGTGCAGAGTATGTTGATAAAGTCTCCCACCAGAAAAACTCTTAAAGAAAAAGGGGAATCTTCATGTCCAGAAGATACTTGGTCAGCTCTGGGGCTTCCCTTAGTACGCTTGGAGTGGTGTCACAGAGCTTCTGGCAGATAGCCTCGCAACATTCTGTTCATGGGATGAAAGGCCTGGGGTACGGGGAGAAGGGCCGAGGAGGAAACAGTCTGGGAGGAGTCTTTCGCCGTGGTCGTCCCTCGGCGGCTTACCTTTCTTGGGGGAAAAAATGAACTGAGGCCGTCTTGCGGGAGAAAAATCTCCTCTGTGGAGGAATTCGTGCTTCCCGACGCCATTCACTGTTGCTCCTGGAGGGTCAGTTTTTTTAAAGGACTGACGCGACAATGAGAGGTCACTGGAAAAGTAGCGTGAAAAAACTCCTTCATGAAAAAACCTTCTGGTGCAAGTCCTTCTGCGCTGCGCTGGTCTCCTTTCGAAAGAACGCATATCATCGAATCAGCAGGCATACCAAAAAAAGAAAAAAGTGGAAGAAGCACCTCATACAGGGGGGGAAGAAGCAACCTGCAACTGAAATGTTCCGCGTGGACCCCTTTTTTCCCCGCCTCGGGGCTTCACTCTTTAATATCTAAAGGAAAGAAGGTCGGAACGGGATCCCAGAGATGGGGGAAGGACCTTGTAGGAATTTCCAGGTCAGGGGGAAAGGGGACTTTTCTTGTTGTATCTTTCCCTGCTGTTGCTTTTTAACGCGGGGAAGCAGGTCGTAGGGTCTGAGAGAAAGGAGATCAGCGAGGGAGAGAAGAAAGTTGTGTCGAGTCATTCCCTTATGGTGTTTGGGAGCCCGCTGCGTCAGGAATTGAAGGTTCCATAGACCTCTTAAAGGAGAGGCCTCTTTTGGTCTGGAAATGTCTATCAAAACAGGCAATAAGGGGGAGTGGGGAATAGAAGCTAAAGGAAGGGAGTTCAACTCAGAGAAGTGTCCATGCAGACCGCGTTTTCCTCGGAAGGGGAGAGACGTGCGGTGCAGACGAATTCCAGAGGCCCTAAGGGAAGGGGGGGGACCAACTTTTACGCGTCATTCTGTTGAGAATCCCGCGCGCCGGAAGGTCCGACCTCCTATGACCGAGCGCGTTTCGACTTGACTCCTGCCCCGCACCGCCATCCCGAGGTGATTCCATAAAGGATTAACCAACGGCCGCGGGCCAAAATGCCCGTCACCTTTTCAAGGTGGTAATGGTATGGATTGGAAAGACCCAGACCTGCAAAGAAAAGGTTCCGTTTAGACTACCAGCACTACTAATCCTGTGGGGGGGGGACAAAGTAGCCAAATAGACCAAGACTCGCGGCTGGCTTGGAAGAGGAACACCTAAGCCCCGCCCCCTCGTACCCTCGGGAAGAACTGGGGGGAAGGGGGGGGGGGGCAATCAAATCTCACATTGAAAAGGCCTGTTGCGAAGGCAAGTTTTACCGGAAAAAGACGCTGTTTCGGTTTTCTCTCATCTACACAGAAGAGCTTACGGTGACATCTAAGCACGAGACGTGTCCGAAAACCTACACGTCTCTCGTTAACCAGCGCATGGGGGCAAATAGTTCGTCACAAGAGATCGCAACAAAAAAACACGGATGGGGGGGAAAGATATCGAGGGGGACTCTGGAGCTGGAAAATATCGACCAGTGTAGGATTTAACTAGAAACGTTAAGGGCAGTAACGACGGAGGGGGGGGGGATAGCTTCGGGGTGGGGAAAGGAAAAACCTTTTATACTGATCTTCCCACAGAGGCTGAATTCTCCTCCTATGATCAGCAGAGAAGGGCTTTAACTACACCAGGCTGGGGGAAAAAAACGCTTTCTGGGATCATAAAAATCCCGTAGCAAAGGAAACCTGTGATCTTCTGAGAAAGGGCTTCCGGTACCCTTGACGAAGGGGGTAGGTTTTCTTCGACCTTCACCGAGAGGGTTTGCTTACTGGCAAAGGGGGGTCTTTCCCGGAAAGAAGAAGACCATCCTCTCATGACTGTCATCCAGCCTTTCAGAAGTTGGAGGCCGAAGGGGGTTCCGAAGGGCCATCAGAGGGAGGGAGTTGGCTGTTTTACCGCTCCATTTTTAGGAAAACTTTAGTTCATCAACCGCGCTGCGAAAAAGAAGTCTACAGGAAGGGTCCGAGAGGGGTAGGAACCTCTGCGGGGGGAAGGGGGTTTCCACCAGTCGGGGGTAAAAGACTATGGAAGGTTGCCGCGGATAGCCTTTCCAAGGGCGGGAAAAGAGGTTCTTCATTTAACCTATAAGGGGGGAAAGAAAAGTGCTAAAATTCTCGAGAGGTAAGGGTGGGTGCGAAAAGAGGTTCCGGAGTTTGATAGCGCAGAGTACACCTCTTGCTCGTCTGGAATGCTGAAAAAGGACGAGCAAAGAGACGGCTCGCCTCGGAAGCTTAGAGGGAAGTCAGGAAGAAAAACCCTCTTTCCAGAGAGCAGCTGCCGGTCTTAGAGGTCCGATACTTCAGAACGAGAAGAGAGAAACCAGGCGTTAAAAAAAAGGACACATGCACTTCTCCTTCGCCGGAGAAAATTACCATCAAACAAAGAGAACTGTTCATCTCAAAAAAAGGGAGGAATGAGACCTGCGCTGGAGGGAAGACGGTAGATGAAAAAAGAAGAGGCTGGTAACAGAAAAAAAGGGAGGGGGGAGTTATTTTCATCGCCGCGAGCACGTAGGGTATTTTAAGAAATGGGGTGGCACAGCGGACCTGGTCCTGGGATTATCGGAGAAAGCCCTGAGAAAAAAGAAAAAGAGCTCATCCTGGCAAAACAGCTTGGAAGCCTTGGCGAAATTTCTATTTCCAGGGGAAAGATGACCAGGACGTTCAGGGGGGCACCAAAAAAAAAAACTTCAAACATTGCTGCCAGCAACTCCGCCTCAGAGCCCCGCGCGGGAAAAAAAAAGAGGTAAGAACACCCTTCCTCACGGGGATTTGTTGTACACACGCCATTTCCATGGGGAAAGCAGAGGCCGAAACGCGAAAGCCGCTAGAAAAAAACTTGGATCCTTGGAACCGAAAATCAGAGTCCATCAAACAGGGCACGTGTTGAACAGGGTTTTAGGGAAAGGAAAGATAAGAGCATCAAATAAACGAGGGAATCAGGGGTCATTCCCGGAGCTTATTCCCTTAGGAAGGGGAAAGGGAAGCGTTTTGAACGTTGGGGAAAAAAGAGGTGGCTGTTGGGAAAGGGAAAAACACATAAATCCCCAAAGGAAGGACTTTCCTCGAGTCGAATGGATCTTCTTCAGGAGTCGGTGGCAGTTCCAGTCAGGCGACACCTTCGGGGGGGGGGCCTATCATGACCGAATTTTTACGGCGACAGACGGATCATCTTCGGAGAGCAATCAAGACCGGGAAAATTCTCATAAGAGGTCCCAGGAGGGGCTGAATCAAGGCTTCCTTCGAGTTCCCGGGGAAAAAGGGCGAACATGGGGCATCAGAAAATGGTTGTAAAGTCTCCCAAAAGGGGGGGGGAAGGGTTCCTTCTTTAAGACGCTCCCCTAGACGGATAGTCACACTGCATTCTATCCGACTGAGAATCTAGCCACAGATTTATCGAAAAAGAAGGGAAAATAAAGAACATCCGGGCTATTCAAGCTCTAAACAACAAAAAACGGAAGGGAAGGGGGAGAGATGCTTTTATATGGAAAGGGAAGGTTCGCGGCTGAAAAGGTAAACAGGGGCCGTGGCGTTGAGGAAGAACTCAACAGGGAAGACGTTTTACATGAAGAGGGGGTCTTATTAAGGTTACCGTCATTTGGGAAGACAATTCAAGTACTGATGGGCTATGTAATAAAAAGAAAAAATCTTCCCTATTTCCTGACCCCTCCTTTACCGCGGGTACCTCGGGGGGAAGCTGTATAGTAGCCGAGACCAGGCGAGGGGGGAAAGGGAGCACGGGAACCTTCGCAGGGGGAAAAAGGGGGGGGGAAAAAAGTCCTTATCTGCTGAAAAGAAGAGAATGCTCTTTACCTTTGCACTGCAGAATTGACTCCTCAAAAAAGACCGGGGACCCCCTAGAAGGGCCATCCTCTACAAAGAGTAGGGGGGGGGGAAAAAAAAGAAGCCCCTCGGCAATCCTGTTCACCCGCTCATGGCAAAAGACGGGGACTCAATCTGAGGGCATGCCAAAAAGCCGAAGGAATGTATTTGGGGAAAAGGGGCATCTTCTTCGGCCAAGAAAGAAGACCCCTTCTGTTCCTAAGGGCCCCGTACCTCTTGATAAGGGTGGGTCGCCCCTTGGGCGAAAGAAAGGTCTAGAAGTTCTGAGTGGAAGGAGTTAAGAATTCGATTCTGACGAATTCCGGAAAAAACTTAAATGTCAGATGATTTTGAAGAAAGATCGTGGTAAGAGGAGGGGGAGGGGGCTTATTCTTCTGCCCGTAAAGCTCCATTCACTTGCTCTTTCCCTTTTCGTGGGGGGGGGGTGGACCTTCTGACACCCAGGTTGCGAGGGGTGGAAAAAGGGAAAAACTCCTCAGAGCCCTTCTGGGAGGAGGGAAAAGGCAAAACTCTTTTCTGCGCTGGTCAAAGATGTTCGCCAGAATCATCTCCGTTCATTAAAAGAGGTAGCGTCGGGGACATCGTGCTTCCCATGTAGGGGGGAGCTGGAGTTCTCGGGGGGAAAAGGGGGCCTCTTGTTCACGGCCGGAAGAATCTACCCACTGCCCAGGGCCGGGAAGTGATCATACTTTCGGGGAGGGGCGCGTGTTAGCGGTCTTAAAAATGGTCCTGGCTGGAGGGAGAAAGTGTTGATAGGTTGCTGGGGGGGTTCCTCGCTGGCGCTCGCTCCGGTGGATTATATGCACAATATATTCATCCAGGGAAAGGACTAAGCAAGGATCGACGGCCAGAGGGATGGAGGGGTTGTCCGGGCCCCGGAGTCCTGATGGGCGGAGAGCAGAAGGAGTGACTCAGAGAAGCTTGTTTCCAGGAGAGGAAGAAGCTTGGGGAGAATTAGGAGCTATCACGCGCCCGAACATACGTCCTTTTAAATCGGCTCCCGAGATAACGGGTCTTTCACGGAAAAGATGACAAGGGTCCTCCCGGGGAAGAAGAAGTCGTGCCGACTCATTAAAGGGACCATCTTCGGGGGGAAAAATTCAAAGAAGGCATCCTTTTGTAACCACAAGAAACAGAGGGGGGGAATCAAGAACTAAAAGTGGCTGTCGACAGGGAAAAATCGTAACAGGAAGAAAATGTGCCCTGCCCCCACAGAGGAAGGGGTTAAAACCATCACTCGGGGGAACGCTTATTGCCGAACAGGGAGATGGCAGCGAAGAACGCGGGCAACCTTGGCATCGGGGGAGGGGGGGGGAGGGGGGATTACGGGTGGGCCAGAGAAAAAAGTCCATCTTGTAATTACCGCGAGACCTTTTTCGGTGGAAAGGCAAGGGGGGGGACCTGGGGGGCTTCATAAGGGGTGCCGGAAGAGATAAAGAAGAAGTCTCCACATTCCCTGGTAGGTTACAGCTACGAGCGTTCATTAACAGAAACAAAGGAAACAGTCCCCGGACCAGGAAAGAGGGGGGCCCTCTCTGGGAAGGGAGGGGGATAAATTGTACCATGGGTGTAGAGCGTATTATTTTGATCCGAGGAGTTTTGGGTGAAAAAAAAGAAAGACACTCCCCGATGAGAGTAGATACTCACTGCAGCTTTCCCTGTAAAGAAGAACAGACACCTACCGTTCTCTCTTTACAAGAGCAAGGTCTTGGGAAATATGGGGATTGAATAGGAGGAGCACAACAGGGGGGGGAAAATATATATGATGGCCGTATTTTTTAAAAGACCTCGGGCCCCTCATTAGAGGGAGACTGAAAGGGAAGGGGTTTCAAATCAAAGCCTATTTTCATTGTATCTTACCGTCGAGGGTTCGATTTAGAAAAACATCAGAAGGGAAGGGGAGGAACTTGGTACGATGCCGCCTAAAACTAACATGAATTCCCGTGGAAAAAAAGGAGTTTGAAAGCACCAGGCATTTTCAGTACCGAGGCTCTGCGGTAAATAGGTCCTGAGGCTTAAGAAAAGGAAAGACTACGCATGGCTTGTAGGGGAGGCTCTTGGACTTCTGAGAGTCCTAGGAAAGAGCCGTAGGAGAACCGGAAAAGATTATTCCTATGTCCGGGGGACCCCCCTTACTCCATAAATACCCCAGCAACAGGTGACTGTCATCAGCCGTGAGGAAAAAGGGTTCGAAGGGGGGGAACCTGAACTTGTGGGGGGGGAAAAAATTTCTAATCACTCTTGATGGTTGTCCCTTCCATTTTCTTGTGCACCCGTTATATTAAACAAAAGCGCGCGTGGACAATCGGGTCGACGAAAAAGAAAGAGGGAACCTCTTAAGGAAAACCAGATGAACAGGGGGGGTCAACTACTAATGGTAAAAGGAATTTTCGCCTCTATGGGGGTACGGTCAAGGTCGGTACAAAGAGGTCCGAAAAGGAGAGTCTTTCCGAGATTATAAAGAGGGGGGGGAAGACCACTAGATGCCTGGTTAGTTATAATCTCATGAAACGCGGGTCTCCTGCAACAGGGGGTGGGGCCATCAGGAAAGCTTAAGCAGGAAAAAAGGGGACTTACAAACCAGGTGAAGGCATGACTGCCGAAAAAACGCTTTCAGAGAAGAAGACTTTGCGCTGAGGGGGTGAATATAATTCAAAAAAGAGCGGGGGAAAAAAAAAAAAAGGGCCATCAGCACACTCAAAAAGATTCCCCAACGCCAACTCATTACAATCCCCTCGAAAAGGGGAAGACGAAAACCGTTAAAAATGAATCCCGTACGCAAAAGGGAGAAATATCAAAAGTCTTGAAAAAACCGGTGGACACCGTAGAACATTTCTTGAACGCCGCTCACCAAAAAATAGGGGGGGGGCCAGGTACGAACGTTTAACGGGGGGGCTCTTACCGGGAATCTTCATGTAAGGGAAAATCTGTCTTTCTGGCTAACAGGTCCCTTAGACTTAGCGGAAAATCAGAAAGGGAAGAAGGCTCATGAAAGAAAGAGGCCGATGTCAATATGACACCATGGAAGGCTCCCTGGTCTTTAGGGGAACAGAAGGGACTAATTTCCTGGGGGAAAGACATCCTGCCCCTCCTAAACCGCACTCGCGGCTTTTCAAGATCCATCTTTAAGAGGAAAGGAGCCAATGTTCACGGGGGAAAAACCATTGTAAAGAAAGTAGAGGAGTATATTCCTAAGAAGAGACCTCCTCTTAAAGGAGATCCTCGCTTCCGGGGGATCCCCTGCCTTGCAAGAAATACATCTAAAGGCCTTCAAAGAGTTCACATCAGGGGGGAGGCTCTTTCGAAAATATTTTGACCTTCACCGAGAAGACTCTTCATTTTAATTTACGGGGCTGAAAAGGAAAAAAGGTCTTACTAAAAAAAGAACCAAGGAGATGAAGGGGGATCTACTCTGTGTGGGAACAACACCATAATCACCCAGAAAAAATGTCCCCTATTCTCTTCTTGGGAGAAAGAGGGGAATGCTTTAGTTGGCGGGAGAGGCTAACCGTCGAGGATTAATCCGATCAGGACCTCAGAAGGCGAAATTATCCTAAAAAAGTGGGAGACTTACCAAATATAAAAGGGCCTTCTCAAGAGCCCTCGGGAGAGGTCCTGCGGGTCAAAAGGGGAGGAGTTCTCTCTTTCTAACCATCCCATCAATTCCCGGGCACTTTGGAGATCCTTCTCAAGGGAAAAAAGGTCCGTCTGCTTGAAAGATCTGAAGAGAAAGAAAAAGGGTCACACTGACAGAAGGTTCTGAAAGAAAAAAGATTATCCCGAAAAGACTTTTTCACAATCCAGAGAAAAGAACTATCCTTTCTATCAAAAAGATATCAAAAAAAAGGGGGGAAGGAGAGAGAATTCGGGGGGGAGAAGCTGATGGGCAAAGTATCACTCTTGGAGAAAGAGAAACTCTCGCCTTCCAGTGAAAGAGAAGGAGGGATCGTATGGAGCAGACGTGACGCGTCAGTTTTGATCAACACGGCCCGGGACTGCTTGGGAAGAGGAAGGAAAAAGGGAACAGGCCCAAGTGACCGCGTTACGAGGGACCAAGTCGTTATTAGCCCGATAAAACGAAGGGGATGCCGAAGGGATCCTCTACAGAGAAAATTTGGGCAACCTCCTGTTTCGAGGGGGGTCCACTGGCACCGAGGCTCCCTGCCGGCCAGCCGCAACGGGCACTACTTCTTGGGGGGAGGGGGGGGGGGTCACACAGGGTCGAAGCACCTCTGCAATCCTGGTGGAGGTCGAAGAGACTCGGTGACGGAGGAGGCCCCTGCAGAGGCAAGGGCTATTTTCCGGAAAACCATCGTCCTTCGAAAAAAAAAAACCCCAACCGCAACGCGCCCGAAAAAAACAAACCCCAAAGAAAAACCAAAGAAAAAAAAAAAAAAAGACCTCTCCCCTGAACCACTATCTCCTCCTAAAAAAGAAGGTGCATAACGGCCCGTGCCAGGGACTAAAGGGGATCCAGGCAAGAGAAGGGGTTCGTCTATAGATCTTCGGCGGTTCTGGAACTCTCGTTCTAGGGGAACGGAGGTCCAGTTAAACCTGAAAGGGGGGCTTTAAAAGCTTTCGGGTGGGAAGTTGCGTCTTAGGAGAGGACTTCTTGCGCCAGGAAGGTTGCTTCTGGGTATTGGTTTTTCAGATCCGCCATGAACTGTGGAAAACTCTGCCCAAAAAGGGGAAAAATTCTCCTCCTGTCTGTGGACAATCTGGGCCTTCCTCTCTGGGCTGAGTGTCTCCTTTCTTGGAAAAGACCCGGAAGGATCAAGACGTCTGACAAAAACTGGAGGACTTTGGCGGAAGAAAAGGTGTTTTGAGCTCTTGGGCACAACGACATGTTCTCGGTGTCCGGTGACCCTTCCCTCGTGGTGAAAAGGGAAATCGGGTATGCATCTCATCCTAAAGCAGAAGGGGAAGGAGGGAAAGCGCTTACCGGTGAGGGGCCTTGTCCTTAAAAGGAAACTTTGCTGGTTCTTCTTCCCAGGTGGAGGGTTTTTTCCTCTCAGCGGTACGGGGGCTAGAGGGAAATCAGGGAGGAAGAGTCCGGGGAAACGACTGCAAAAGGGTCTCCGTGAAGGGAAAGAAATGGTTTTTTGGGGGGGAAACGGCTCCCTCTGCTGTGAAGATTCAGGATACGACCGTCATGATGCTAAGATATGAAAGGGGGGAAAGGACGCCGGGACCAGTGGACTGATCTCAAAGACCAATCGACTGCGGAAAGCTGGGAACTCTAGGCCGTGTTTTCAACGCCCTGCGAAGGTTGCATGCCGGAGCTTGTAAAAGTTACCGCTCTTCCGAAGAAAAAGGAAGATTTTTTGAAATTCCCTAGTCATCCGGGTGGCAACCACGTACACGCAGCCGTTTTCTATCCGAAAAAGGGGCTGTCTACAAAGGGCCTATGGAACACCAAAAGCATCATCTCCCGGGGGGAAAAGGACCATTTCCTTGAGAAAAAAACGCTTTCTGCGCCTCGCGGATGCTCTCCCTTTCTTTCACTTTGAAAAAGGAAGGGGGAAGAAATGACCGCGGACCGGCGTGCCTTCCACGGGAAGTGTAGGGGACCGCCTGCAAAGAGGGGGGGCCTGGCAAGAACTGGTTCCGGACTACAGGCCAGGCTTCCGTGGGTACCGAAACCTCGGCCTCAGACAGAAAAAAAAAGGAAGCCACAGCCGGGGATAAAGGGGAGGGAATTAACAACGATTAGAACACCCCACCCATCTCAGCAAGCTCAATCCATTTTCCTGATCGACATCTCTGAGGATCACCGGTAGATTCTTCCTGGTACACGTTTGTAACCAAAAGGACCGCTGGTTGAAATGATTGGGGGCTCCATCTGAAAAGAAACAGCTTACGTCTGCACATAGGGGGAAAGTCTTCTCGTTTCACCGACACTACCGAGGGGGATGCTCGCGCGAGAAAGAACGTGCATGCAGGTCTTCTAAAATGAGAACCACATCTTCTATCTACTCAACCACAAAAAAGGAGCAAAGAGAGAACGGAGGGGTATAAAGGAGTTGAGTCGCTGGGTAAAAGGAGCGACCGTGGGCGTTTTTCGTGAACGACACGGAAACCGATTTTGCCTTTGAAGGCAATCAAGGGGTTAGGGAAAAAGCTTTGGCCAGGGAACTACTGGCCGCATCTGAACAAGGGACCATTTCTCACTCGAGCGTCACAAGCTATTTCTTCCAAAGAGGGCTTGCCGCTGGGAGCTGATGGGGGTCTGGAAGGGGGGCCGAAGAATACGACCATGCCTGTGGCTCAAGGCGAGTCTTCTTCCTATTCGGCCTGTACAAAAAGGGACTCAGGAAGGAACGTTACACGAAGAGGGTTACTTCACTAGGGCCGGGTCGGAAACCTCCTTACTCCATACCTTACCGGGGGAAGCCTACCTTGAAGTGGAGAAAGCGCTCTAGGTCCTGAGGGGAATCCCTGCCATCCCTGAAATAAACTGGTCTAAACCGAGGGTTCCTTCCAGTTACGGTGAGTGAAAAAAAGAGATGGAGGGAGTTTTACCGGGAGATTACAAGCACCTTAGCAAAGGGAAACGCGCTTCAGTTAATTTGGTGAACCAAAGGGGTAATTGAAAAGGTTAATCTTATGGGAAGGCCTCTAGCGGGAAGCTTAAATGGAGGCAAAGGGTCCATTGAACGAAAACCGAAGAGAGGGGCCCTATCTCTGAGAACACTACTATTTTCCTTTTGATTATCATCTCATCATTAGATAGATCTTCTCCCGGAAAGTAAGTGAAAAAAAGGGCCTAATAGAAGAAAACATTAATCAATATCCGGAAAAAAAGGGTTAAATTTCATGACTGAAGAACACCTTTCCTTTCTATCGAGGGAAGACCTTTCTGAAGGGAAGTGAAACGATCTTCAAAACTAGCGAAGAAACGCGTAACACCACATCAGGCCAAGAAAAGAAACTCTCGTCTCCCCGACCAGTACCATTCCACAGTCTAACCCTTAAAGAGGCAGAACGTCTGGTCAAAAGAGTTCGTATATTATAAAGGGAGGACCCTATGATTTTTACACACCGGGGAACTCTAATCATTTCTGGGTGCACTCCTCTCACAAGGATGACCATTTATAAAAGGTGAAACAAAAAAGGAAACTGTTCTTCTTCATGACGGCGAAAACTTACGTTCTTGTCGAACAGCCCGACAGCTCAGCCATCGCAAGGAAGACAAGGTGGCCCCGAAGTGGGTTCAGGCAGCCATAGGGGAAGGCGCTGGTACTTAAAGAGAAAGGGAAAAAGTTCATCATCCACCCCCCACTAGACATAATCACCATTAATTAAAAAGAACGGGTCCGCACGATCAGGGGGGAAACCGCGAACTCCGTCCGAAAAGGGGGGAAGGGGTTTACCAGTCCCTAAGTTTCATATAGGCGGTGCCTCTAGAAGGTAGAAACCAAGCGGTCCAGAGACCTCCTTCAGGCACTCCATCCACAAGAAACCTTACATCGACAACATCAGAACACATCAGGTGGGGGAGAATTTCACCGGAATCCTATGTTTCCGATCAAATCATGCAAACGTCGGAAGTCAGTGCCTATAAAGAGAGAGAGAGCTGAACCTTGGGAAAGGATTCGATTTTTCTCTACAACGGGGGGAGAGAAAAATCCCCACAGCTCCGATTCGCTTCACACAGGTGAAAAACGTCAATTCCATGAGGGAGAAACCGTCTTCTCTTAATCAGGAGGAAAAAAATCATGTTGTAACGTACAGAGTGAGACTTACACAGCGTTCTCTGGATTAAAAATACTTTCCCCCGAGCATCGTTCCCGGTCTGGGGGGGCAGGTCACCTCTTGAACGGAAAGGATAGCAAGAAAAGCATTACAAAGGAAAGTGCAGGTGGCCGGTAAAGGGAAGGAAATCCACCTCTACCCCTCCGCCTAGCACACTGCAGATGCCTAAAGGGGGTGTAGGAAAAAGAACAGAGCCAAAAACGACATTTGGCACAGAATCAAGCCTCGAACCAGAACGATCCGGGACTATCAAATC
>Ga0179593_1559283_pt1 | contig 23619 bp, 22 predicted proteins | sample CZODoug2_1_08_16_FD_185931 | JGI IMG/M metagenome (GOLD analysis project Ga0179593, IMG submission 185931) | Vadose zone soil fungal communities from Angelo Coast Range Reserve, California, USA - CZODoug2_1_08_16fungal (PacBio error correction) | ecosystem: Environmental > Terrestrial > Soil >...
ACCTGGGGGGGGGGGGTTTAGACCTTCGACATGAAAATCCGGGAAAAAAAACTCATCGGCTGTTAAATCAACCTCGCGCAAACTGAAAAATAAAAAAATTCCACTCGGGGTGGGGTGCAAAGATTCGCGATCGGTCTTTACTTGAACCGAAACCTCATATAGGGGGGGTCTTAGGGGTATCATGGCGACGGTGATGACACCACAACTTCCGCGGAATTGCCAGGTGGACATGGACCCGAAAACGTCGCAAAGACCACGAATGAAAGCGACCCCATATCAATTTGCCTTGTCACTCCAATACGGGTTCTAAAGGTGTCCGGCAAACGGAACCTCTCCAGGTTAGCTAAGTGACTGGTTCAGTTTACAACGAGAATCGAAACATATTGTGGGGGGGGAAAAAGACGTGACCTCTGAGGCAAAAAGAAAACCGCAAGAGAGTCTCGGGAGAAGGAAAAGTTGAGGAACCGTGCCAGAACGATCGACCAAACGGAAGCAAAAAAAAATAGACCTAAAGAAGGAAGTAAGGGACAAACCTCCTCCGGGGTCGGGGGCCTAACAAGTGTGCAGAAAATCTAAGGGAGTAACGGAAAGGAGGGCATTCTCGGGAAAAGGTAAATAGGGGAAGGACCCAGAAACAAATAAGGGTGACAGGCCGAACGAAAAAAGAGGGGGGTTTGGGTTCTTGGGGGAGTCAGAAAAGGCGGGCCGGGGAGATTTGACGACTAAAAGAGGAGGACTCAACAAAAAAAACGGGGGAAAAAGAAAAATGTGAATAAAGCCACGAAAGGCAAGAGAGGCAGAGGGGGACGAAAAAAGGGCCGAAGGTCAAAGAAAATGGGGTACCGGAAAAAACGAAAAAAACGGGACTCCGAGGCTTTGGAGTCAAAGAAAAAACTTAAAAAGCTCGAATTTGGGGGAAAAAACCCGAACTCTGCGCAAGTAGGGGAAATCTGAGGAGGGGGGGGGGCTGAAACAAGTGGGGAGTGAAAAGGGAGGGACAAAATAAAAGCTCAGAAGAGAAGGGGGTTAGAAACGTGCGCCTCGGAGCAGGGGGGAACTGGACACGTGAATAAGGCAGGAAAGGCGGGGAAAGGAGACTGAACAGAGGAGGGAGGAGGGACGGAAGGAGGAAGAAAAAAAGGGGCAGGAGGGAAATGAGATTGGTAGTGGAAATGAGGGAGAAATGAGGAGGGGAGAAGAGAAGGAGAACTGGAGGGGGAGGGGGGATGAAGGGATGAGTAGAATAGGGCTAGTATGGTAGGATAGAGGGGACCAGTGAAAAGGGCGAAGGGGAAAGAAGGGGCAGTAGAAGGCTGAGGAGGTGGAGGGAACGGGGGAGGGTGAGGTAGTAGGGGGGCGGTGAGAGGGGAGAGAGGCGATGGTAGGAATAAGTGAGACAGGGAGGACGGGGAGAAAAGGAGACAGGGATAAGCAGGGGGTGAAGAGGGAGGTAGTGATGAAGCGGTGGGGGGGAGGGGTGGGGACGAAGCGGGGAGGAGGAGGGAGGGGGAGGGAAAAAGTGGGGAGAGGGCGGGGAGGAGGAGTAAAAGGATTGGGGGTGGATGGGATAGGTGGAGGGGGGAAAGATGAGGAGTGGCGGTAGGGAGAGGGAAGGGAAAAGGGGACGAGGGGGGGGGAGGGTGGTAAGAAAATTGGGGGAAAAAGCAGAGGGGCGGAAGGGGGGAAGGAGGAGGGAGGAGAGAGAAAGAGGTAGGAGATCATTTGAGGCAGGCGGGAGAGGGTGGGGGAAGATAAGGGGGAGCACGGAAAAAAGATGGACAGGAGAAGAGGGAGGCGGGAGTAAGTAGAGAAGAGAGGAAAGAAAGATGATAGGAAGGGTAGAGGAAGACGGAAAAAAGGGGACGGGGTGAGGGATGAAGGGGGGTGATGGGGGGGAGGAGGCGGGGGGTGGTGCGAGGGGGATGGATGGGGCGTGGAGGGTTGAGGAGGGAGGGCGTGCGTGGGGGGGAGGGGGAGGAAGAGAAGAGGACAAGTGGTGAGGAGGGGGGAGGGGGGGGGGAGGGAGAGAGAGGAGGAAATAAGGAAGTTGAGGTTAGGAGAGGGGGCGCTGTAGAGAGAGGGGCGGGGGAGGGGAGCGGGAGGAAAGAGAAGGGTAAAGGGGGTAGGGAGAGTGGAAGGAAAAGAGGTGGGGGATAGAAAGAAATAGGGGGAAAAGAGCTGGGAGCTGAGGTGGGAGGCTGAAATATGGAGAGGAGAGCCAAAAGGGGGGAGAGGAAAATAGGGAAGGGTAAGGGAGAAAAGAGAGGGGAAATTGAAGGGTAAGGAGGGCTGGGGGAGGATCGGGGGGAGAAAGGGAGAGGGGTGGGTGGGTCGGAACAGAGTCCGAAAATCGAAATATTCTCGTTGACCATTTGCCGTCAAACGGGTCCAACTCTTCCAACCCGAACCGCCTGGCCCTGGAAGATAAAAGTCAATGGAGAACAGCGGAGGGGCCCTTAAATCGGTTCCAACGACCAACGCGGTATCCAAAGGAAGAAAATACCAACCAGCGCAAAAGCAAAACACCGCCACCAATTGAAAGAAGGAAGCGATGGGTCTTGAAGATCTCGAAGGGTAAAAAGGAGGTGAACCCTTCAAAAAAAAAGGGATCCTTAGCAGGGGACTGGATAAGCGACTGCGGGACACCTGAGCAAGGGGAAAAAAAAAAAAAAAAAGGAGGACACGCCCCAACTCCACAGGGCATGGCGTAGTAACCTGACAGGTGCAGAGTGACCAGAAGGGAATGAACAGGGTCGAGAGTGCAAAGCGAAGGGAATGGAAAGAACGGTGTGTTCCTCTTTGAAGGGTCTCTTTTACGGATCTGCCGCAGGCAGGGCAAGAAAGAAAAAAGAGGAGGGGGCCTTTTAGCGGAATCGAAGATGACAAAACTCCAAGAGGGGGGATTGGTCTCTGAAACTAAGGAGAAGTGAAGGGTAAGGGGATGGGTTCATTACTAACAAAAAAGCAGGAAAAACTCGAAATCGAGTAGAGGGAAACAACGGGAGAGTGCGTCGGGGTCACATCAAGGAAAGGGAGAGTGAATTCCGTCAAACTAAAAGCCGTAGGGGAGGGGGAAAGCGCCTTCCACAGAGCCCAGGGAGGCGGGCTGGGGGATTCTTCGTACCGGAGTTTATGGGAGGGGTGGGGAAAGAAGACGAGGAACCGTTGTCGCGAATAAGGTGAAGAGAGTAGTGGGAGAGTTTCCGGGACATCTCTGGCGAAAAAAAAAGCAGCCCTCAAAAAGCGTGAACAAGTACCTGTGTGGCTTAAAGGAAGGAGAAGTTCTGCAAAGACCCTATACCCCTCGACGGTCCTGGGACAGTGGCGTGTAAAACACCAGAAGGGAGCAACAAAAGCAAGAAGTGCGGTGATCGGAACGAGCAAAGACAAAAAGGGGAAAGGAAAGAACAGCGGGGGTCCTTTTTCGGAACGGCCAGAAAGGACAGGCGTGAGGGGCAAAAAGTGCCAAGGATTTTTTTTTGGGGAACACGAAAGAATCGGGGGGGGGGGAGGGGGGGGACTGGCGCCCTCACAATGAACGGTAGTAACTCCACGAATCGGAACACGATCGCATTAAGGTAACCAGGAAAAGGGGATGGAATCGCAAGGGCCCCGTGAAAAGACGGGGAACTGAGACGGAGATAGAGAGCTTTCAGCCAGCAGGCAAAAAAGCAGAATTGTGCGGGGGATGGGCGGAGGGGGAGGGGGCATCGCCGGCCCAAAGGTGGGAAAAAGTAATATCGAAATCCTGCGCGCGGAAGTGGCGGGGGGGGAAATAAGGGACCATAAGAGAAAAACCACATTAACTCCCAGAAGGGCCTGGGCCAAGTCAGCAAAACAAGGAGTTGAGGAACTCTAGCAGGACAAAGACGCTAATTAAAACCCATAAAGGCCTCACACAAAAGGAACGAAGTAGATAGGACCCTCACCCCAGGGAAAGATAATCCGGGCTCTACTCAAAACACCGTCGCGCGAATAGATAACGTAAAAAGATCGGGGGGACATCTCCATTCTAACACTAACAAAAAAAAAACCAAGACGAAGTAGGGGAATCACAGGCCGGAAGAAACGAAATTCTGCCGGGAATGGCCGAAAATCGATCTCCTGAGAAAAAACCAGGTCTCTGTTCAATGCTTAAACAAAGAAAGAAAAAAAAGGCTCGCCAAGGAAGACTCTATCCTTGAAAAAAAAAAAACAAACAAGGACCGGTCCTAAGAAACAAGAGGGCTAAAAGGACAACTGAAGGGACAGAAAAAAACGAACTCCGTAAAAAAAAAGAGGAAAAGAGCAGAAAAGCCCCTCGAGAGAGCGGAGAAGAACTGGTAGAATTGACAGATCCCACAAACCCGAAAACCAACACTCATTGCGTGAGGTGGGGGGGGGGACGTGGAAGCATGTTTCCGGAAACGGAAAGGGGCACCAGGGGGGGGAAACTCCGTAAAATCCAAGGTCTCGGCAAGCAAAACGGATAAAAAAAGATCTTAACCATCAAGAAAAAAAAAAACAACCACGGGGATTATTGAAAAGGGTTGCGCAACTCCCAAAGGACTCATCAGATCACGGCAATGGACAAGTGGAAGCGCCAATCCTGGGAAATTGGGGGAAAAGAAAAAAGTCAGGAAAAACCGAAAAATAAGGAAAAGGAGGTCTCCCTAAAAAAACTAGGGGAGGGGGGGTAAAGAAAGTCGTTAATCCTTTTGATAAAAAAGAGGCCATAGTGGGTCAAAAAAAAAGGAACAAATACGCGATGGGCTCTTAAAAAAAAAGGGAGAGGATGGAACCCCCTTGGGGAGGTCGTTTAAAAAAGGAAAGGAGAAGGCCGCACGGCAAAAAAAACAGGTGTTTACTAGCGGGGACCGAAGTAATCTCTCGATTGATACAAAAAATCATGCAGTGTCAAAACCCGAGAGGGAAAAGGAAGTCTCGAAGATATAAAAAAAGTATTTTAATCGGCCCTCAAAAAAAAGCGACAGGCGCCCCGAGTGCAAATCAAAAAAGGAGGAGAAAGGGTTTGTTAGGCGAAGGAGGGAAAGCGGGGAGGGGCCTTTTGAGAACGGCAGGAAAAAGTCCAAAACGGGGGGTGAGCTTCCGCTGAAAAAAGGGGGAAACGGCATTAGGGGTTTCGTCGGAAGAAAGTCATCTTAGAGATGGACATCCCAAAGAAGTCTTCAAAAGGAAACAAAAGTGAGGGGAAGGACAATGCGGGGGACGACCATTTGGGGGGGGACCTCGGTGCGGAAAGGGCCCGAGTCGAATGTGGGGGAAAGGGAGGCGGCCCGGTCACACGAACTTACGCCGCGAAGCACTAAACAGGACTTGAAGAAAGGGGCAAAAAAAAAGAGAAAAGATTTCTTGGTTGTGGAAAGGTGGGCAAAAAGCCAAAAATAGGGGAGTGTAGAAAAAAAAAACGGACATCAGCGAAAGGAGAATCCTTTCAAGGGTCCAGCCAAAATGGAGGGACGAACCATTTTCACGTGCAAGGAAAAATTCAGAAAGAACTCTCTCTAAGCACTCGACCATCAAACCAACACTTTTCCAGAACTAGAGAACCACGTGGGTCCCAGCGTTTCTTTCACTGGGGAAAGAATCAAGTCCAGAAGGAAGGACCAGGGGGGGGGAGTGGGAATTTTTTTTCGCAAAAAAAAACAAACTCCCTTCAAATAGAAAAGAATGGAGTTTTTCGAACGGCGCAAGCGAAGGGGGGACGAGGAATAGAAAAGAGGGGCAACCAAAAAAAGGAATTTCTTAACGGGTGACGAAAAAAAAAGGAAAGGTCGATCAACAAAGGGGAAAGCACCAAGGAAAAGAGACTTGAGGGGAGGGAAGGAGACTCTGGCACGGGTGTAAACACATGGGAAAAAACAAAAAATAAGAAGGAACCTCGCAGCGGGGAGAAAAGGGGACCAGGGGGGGGGGTCGGAAGAAAAAGAAAAAACATTTCATCAAACATTGACGAAAATACAGGGGCGCTCGGAGAGGAAACACCAGAATAGCCTCCCGAAGCCGAAAGGAAAAATCCTCACCTTTGAAAAAAAAAAAAGGTACCGCAGCGCGCAAAAGGTTACAAGGTAGGAGGTCTCAAAAAAAAACAACCGACTAATCCAGAAACAGAAACTTAAAGAAAAGGGAAGAAAGAAAAGAAGGAACCCAGCTTCTCCGGGAACAAAAAAAAAGGGGTCCCATTATGAAGTAAAGGAACTGGGCGAAGGGAAACGGGAAATGCTTTGATGCCAAACAGGAAGGAGGACGTTTCCCAAGAAGGAAGAGACTGGGCTCGAGATAATGGCCCTCAGGAATAAAGGGGTGATTGAGGACTCTAAACTAGGGGGCCCAAATATCAGCCGGTATAGGGGAAAAAAAAAAGAGCCGAGCCATTTTCTCATCGGCCAAGGAACCACAAAAACCCCGTCCCATAAGAGAGAAAAGGAAAGGGAGAATCAAAGGAGAAAGGTATTCGAAAGGGGGAAAGACGGGGCAAAAATTTTTTTGGGTTGGGGGGGTTTTCAAGGGGGGGGAAGGAGAGAGGGGGGGTTAAGAAAAGGGAGAAAAGGGCTCCCAACACCTCCTAAAAAAAATAAGGAGAAGTAATAAGCTATGAAAAAACAGGGCTTTGGAAAAAATACTTACTTACTTCGGAAAACTCTAAAAGTTTTCCGCTAAAAGGATCAATGTAAGAGAATGAATTATCTATCCTAAAGACAGGGGGGGGGGGGGGATGGAATCTCGGCTTCAGTCATTTGACTGTAGGGAATTGTTTAATAAAAGGCACAGGGAAGGAGAAACAAGCATCGGTCTTAAAAAAAAGGGGGGTTAAAACGAGGAACCAGGGAAAATAAACATCACCAGGAAGAGCGGGGGAAAAAAGGAAAGGGGTGGGAGGTTATAGGGGTCCCCGGGGGGGCTCGAAAAAAAGAGGAGGGACTCAAACAGAACGGGAAACTCTAACTAGTAAAGGGGGGAAAAAGTCTTTGTGGTGATCAGGGGCGGTTATGTGAAGAAACGGGGCGGAAGACCGGGTCGTCTAAAAAAAAAAAACAGAGGAAATGATAAGAAAACCAGGCTCCTTTGTGAAAAGGGGTTCAGCAAATGCCGGGTTTGGCCGCGTCCGGGGGGAGGAGAAGGGAAAGGGACCACAAAAAGTGAAAGACATTTACAGTCACGAATGTTTCAAGAATAGGCTCTACTCTAAAAGAGTTGGAGTTGGAACAGGGGACCCGGAGGAAAAAGATCTCAAAAAAATGGAGGCATATAATTCTTAGAATTAAGGATGGAAAAAGCAAAATGGCAAGGTACTATCATGGAAAAGGAAAGCCATAATAAGTAAAAGGAGACGAAGGACTAAAAAGGAGGGTACTCGGGGGTTTTCTCGAAAGCCTTTGAGAAAACCGCAGGAATTGGGGGGGGGGACGTAAAAAGAAATGCAGGGAGGAGAGCGTTGGTCCTGGGGAGGGAAAAAAAATGTTCACAAAAACGTGAAGCAATTTTTCTAAAGTACGAGGGCGGGAGGGTGATTCTTAACTCGAAAAAACAAAAAACAAAAAACGGGAATTCTTATTAAAATATAAGTATGGTCAGGGCCAAATACAGGAAGGGAGATTATAAAAAAACTGACAAACTTCACGTGAACATTGGGGGGGTTGGTGAAAAAGAAAAATTAAAAGCCGTCTAGAGTTGTACCGAAAGAAATGGCTTTAGGACCGGTGGGATCAAAAAAAGACTGGGAAGGAAAAAAACAAAAAAATGGTTTAATCAAACGCAGAAGGGGGGAAATTCAAAAGTGAGGGTCGTCTTCTGGGGTGAAGTGGGGGGGCCAAGTGTAGTCAGTATTGGCCAGAAAAATCCTAAACAGAGGAAAAAGGAAAGATTTAAAACAGAACAAGGGAGCCTGGTCACAAGGAAGGGAAATGGGGAGATGAAAGTTGCGGCCATAGCGAACAGAAAACGTAAAAAGACAAAACCCGACTCGAAAAAACGGAAAGTAAAAAATGAGCAAAAAAAAGGGCAGCAGGCATAGGGAAAAAAAAAGCCGTCGAGGGGGGCTACCAGAGGAAAGAAGAGGGCTCCCAAGGGAAAAAAACGGAAAAACAACAGAGAGGGAGGAAATTGAGCAGAGGGGGGTGCATGGGAAAGACCAGGTGACGGGGAAAAAAAAAAAGGGAGGGGGGACGCTTCCTTGAATGAGATAAAAAGTTGACAAAAAAAAAAAGGCTTAACTTGGGATGAAGGAAAAAAAAGATGAGTGGGGGGAAAACTTGATCGGGGGTATAACAAGGGAAAAACCAGGAAAAGATCTGCCGAGGTGGAAAAAGAGGGATTATAGCTCTGGGGAAAAAATGGGAGCAACGTAAAAGACCATGAAAACAGGTGGGGGAAGGGAAGGGGGAAGAAGAAAAAAAAGGGTGAAAAACGTTGGTGTGGGGGGGGGGGGGACGAAAAGGTCTCCAGACTTTACTCTATGTAAGCAGCGGCAAAGGGAACAAGGAGAAAAAAAAGGACAAAAGGAAAAAATCGCGATGAGAAAACGGAAGATAATCGAGGGCGAAAGGAAAAAACGAGAGCTACATGGAAGGGGGGGTGAGAAGGTAAAAGGGAAAAAAACTGAAAAGCAAAAGTATAAGCAGCATAGAAAGAATCAAAAGGGGGGACCCGGGGGGGAGGGGAGGGGACCGGGGGCGCGCACCCCTAGTCCACAGAAAGAAAGAACGGCGAGACTCAGTCACAGCCAAGCAAGGAAGGGAAAAAAATAGGGGGAAGTAAGAATGCTAAAGAGGAAAAATTATCGGGTAACGAAAACGACCGTGCGCGCAGGCGGGTAAGCCGGGAGGTATGGGGCTCGTGCCGGGACAAAAAAAGCGCAGTCTAAAAAAATCGCGGAAACTGGGGGGGGGGAACCGGTCATAAGGTGGATTAGAAAAAAAAAAAGAAGGAAGGACTTCTATCGCGAGGGAAAAGAAAAGGGGCAGGCGGTTAAATCTAAAACACTCGTATTCTCCGCAAACAGGGGACGGGAAGCGGTGAATGAACCTACAGAAGAAACGAAGCGAAACCAGGGAAAGAGAAAAGGAAAAAAACTCGCCTGGGACGGAGGCCCTCTCAGGACTTGAGAGAGAATTAGGGCAATAAAGATGCACTCTTGGGTTGGGGGGGGGTAAAAAGTCCACGAAAGACCAAAAAGGGGGGAGGCGCCGCCTGAAGAGGGAAGACAAACGGGGCAGAAAACCAGGAAAACCAATACCGGAGATAACAAAGGCGAAAGAATTCGAGCATAAGAAAAGAAGAAAAAAAGGGTGAGAGTAAGACAATAAACTTTGACCTTAATGCTGAAAAAAGAGGGGCGAGAAAGACCAAGACGCAACCCTCTATGGGTGTCGTTTTGGAAAGGCGAGGAGGAGAGCCTGCTCCCGCAAAGATGAAAATTCTCGGGTTGAGCGATGCGAGGTGGGGTCACAATCGAAAAGCGCAACATCAAACTGACTCCCCAAAAAAATTTCAAAAAAAAAATCCGGAGGGGATTGCGAGAAAGAGCATTCATATGACTCAGAAAGACCGGAAAGGAATCGGGAGTCTCGCTCAAAAGGAAAAAAAAGACAAGCACTTAATATCAAAAAATACTTGAGGGGAAAGGAAAAAAGCAAAGAACGGGGGAGGCAGGGAGCAGGAACAAAGGGCAAGGAAAGGGGAAAAAAACCAGGAAAAAAAGTAAAACCAAAACCCTTAATATGGATAAGGCGGCAAAAACCTTTCCCTGAAGGGAAAACGAGGGCACGTCCGCGAGGGAACTCTTCACATGGAGAAAAAACCAGGTAGAAGGGGGGAAGGGCAGGAATCCATCTAAGGAAGGGAATCGCAAGGAAAGAAACTCGTCTGACTTCCGGACAAAAAATCCAACAAAGTTTGGTAAGATCCGGGGGGGAACAGAACCGAAAATCGGCTCATAACGCAGAGGAAGATCACCTAGGAGACAAAAAAGAAGTTAGGAGTCGAGGAGGGGGGACCCGCCCGCCCAGGCAGCGGGGGAAAGAGAAAAACCGGAAAAATAAAAGAGGAAACAACGCCCGACCTGGGGGGGAAAAAAAAAGGGCAAGATGTTCTTTTCACTCTTGGGGAGCATGGAGAGAAATGGGAAACGAGTCCCAGTCCCTTGAAACGAGGAAGGGGGGGAAATGAAGGACGGGGACATCTCGGCTTCAACAAAAAAAAAAAAAAAAAGGGGGGATTGGAAGGGAAAAAGATAATATTCCAGGCTAAAAAATCTCATAAAAAAAACTCACGAAGAAAAAGGGGAAAGGGGGAACAATCTTCACCTGTGTCCGTCAGAAGGGAGGGGAGGTCAAAAGCGAAAAAAGCAAAGACAGAGGGAAAAGAAATCACCTGCTGAGGACGTTGGGGGGGGGAAGCAGAGGGGGTGGTCTGATCACGCGGGCAATAAGGGATCGAACAAAAGAGGGCGCGTGCCACAATCAAAGGCGAAGATTTGCAAAACCGGTGAGGGATACGGGGGGTAAGGGGGACGCCGGAGGGGTGGTACGAGGGGAGGGAAAGCTGCCACTCGGGGGGGCAAGGGAAGGAAGGGTCTAGAGATTCTCCCTGGAGAAAATCAAAGAGGAGGTCCAAAGGGACCCCCCAAAGCCGAAAATGTTCTCTAACAGTCCTAAGACTCGGGGAATCAGGGAGAAATCAAAAGAAAAGACAGAGACTTTCGGCGCTTTCAATCTGGGGAAGGGGGGGGGACTTGAATCTTGAGGGGGAAACAATTGAAGGGGGGGAAGGGGAGGGGATGTAGGGTGTTCTGCTCGAAAGAAATGTTGGGGGTGCAAAACAAAAAGTAGGCTCACTGAAAGGGAAAAAGCAAACCGAGAGGTTGCGGGGCGACCCCTTGGGGGGGTTTCAAGAAATTCCGAAAACTGCGGGGGAAACAGAGGACCTAAGGGGATCAAGTGGAAGGAGACGGCGCGCAAAGAAAGGGGGGAACACCTGGGCGGGCTGGGAAATTCCCGCTTGGGTATCCTGTGGGAAAAAAGCTGGAAAGAATTTCACGGACACGAGAGGCTGGGTCTCGGAGGAAAAGGACTTGAAGCGCGGGGAGAAAGCAGAGGGCACTTTTCACCTAAATCGCAACCGAAAATCGATCTCTTCTCGAAACCCCCAATCTCTGACACGACGAAGACTTGGGGAAACACAGCGCAACTCAATGAGGGGAAATCACACAAACTTTGCCTGGGAGCTGGAAAAACTCAGGCCTCAGGAAAAGGTTCTCTCCGATTGATATCGGGGTGAAGGAAAGGGGGGGGGGGCAGGATGACTATTCTAAAGACAGGAAAATCGGCAAAAGCCACGCAAAAAAAAAAAGTTTTTGCATGTGGGGAAAAAAAATTTTCAAAAAAAAAAAAAAACCCCGCAAGGAAGGCGGGTGGAGAACAGCTCCTCAAGCAGGGGACGAGTGGGAACAAAAATCCGCCACCGGGGGAGTGGATGGGACCTTTGTGAGCCATCCGGTGGCCGGGAGGGTCAAACACACGCTCCTGAGACTTAGAAAACGTGGTGTCTTTTACTTGGGAATAAAGAAAAAATAAGTGTGGGGAAAAACCGCCGGGAGAGGAAAGGTAACCTCGAAAAAGTCGGAAAACGGTCAGGGGCTGTTGGCGACGGAAGGTCTAAAATTTTAATGAAACAGGTACTAAAAGCGACAGTGGGGAATAAAAACTCTCTGAAGAGAAGGGAACGGCACTATCCAACTCGCAGAAAATGAACACCCTGGAAAAAAAAAAAAAAAACGGGTAAAGGGGGAGGGGACCTCATATGACCAAGGGGGCAGGGGACGAAGAGAAAACAAAAAAACTTTTTAGTCAGAGAGCGGTTAAGACACGTCAATAAAAGCAGAAGGATTCTCCTAAAAAAAAGATAAGAAAAAAGTGGAATCGGGGACGACTCAAAAAAAACAAACGGCGGGATCGATTTCGTTCGTGAAACGGAAAAGTTGGGGGGGAACTGCCTCTCACGCCCAAAATGAGAATCTCTATCAATTGCTCAGAAAGGAATAAAAAGTTGAGTCTCCTAGAAAGGGGGGAGAGGATTCTGTAACCCACAACCAAGCCCCTCCAATGCAAAAGATACAACTTGGTAGAAAGGCAACGACCTCGAAGGAACGTAAAAAGAAATGGTCTCCTTCCCAATATCAAGTTGATCCCGGGCAATGGGAAGCGCAGGAAAAGGCCATCCTGCCCGACAGCCGAAGAAAAAGGGCAGATTGGATAAAAGAATGAAACAGCCAACGAGTGTCTTGGTGGGGTGAAAAAACGAAGAACGAAGCACAGTCACGTGGTGGGACTCTGGCACTCTCGGGGGGGTGGTGGGGATCACCTTGGCGAAAAATAAACTCTCCTGAAAAAAAAATTGTCATGGCATAGAGGATGGAGAGGGGTAAGCAGGGCCTTGGTGCAAGAGATCCTTCTCACCGATGCAAGGAACCACAAAAACGCAAACCGGCCAAGTTCAAAAAGAAAAAAGGGATATGAAAATTTTTCAGACCCAAAATTCATCACTGAGCAGGAGAAGCATCCAGGATAGGGGTCAAAAGAGACGTGGGGGTGCAGGAAAGGGGAAAAACTCTTAGCAATGAGCAAGGCACGTCAAAAAAAGAAGACTTCAAAGCAACCTGTGGGGCCGTGGGGTGGTGCCGCAGTGTTTGGGGAGGGTAGAGAGGAAGGGGACTGACCGCGAGCGGCGAAAAAACAGATGAAAGTTGAAAGATACGACCTTGTTTTAGGTTTTTCCTGTTGGGGATTGTCCCTTTGTTGGTTCCCGGGTTTTTCCAGGTTGGGGGGTTTTTCCCAGACCGTTCACAGGGGAACCGTCCCGTAGGGTTTCTGCAACCCGAAAAGGGCAAAAGGGGGGGGGGCAAGCCCCTGTTCACCAAACGAGTCGAATTTTGGTCGGGAAAAAGTGAACCAGAAGAACAAAAAACAAAAGAAGAAGAAAGAGGGAATGATTCTGAGAAAAAGGGAAGCAGACAACCACTGCAAAGGGGGACCGGACAGACAACTTTCAAGAAAAATAAGAAGGTCAGAAAGGAAAAAAATGCGAGAGAAGGGGGTCCGGTAAAAATCCAGGGTTTGAAGGTGGTCGCTCAAGCAAAAAGTGGGGCTAAAAAGTGATCGGGGACGGAAAAGAAGGAGGAGAATAAAGGGGAAAACGGAAAAAAGTTCCTGAAAAATCCAGTACGCCGACGAATCGGGGGGGCCAGGTTGGGGCGAAGGAGCGTCTGGATCGGAGAGTCGGAAAACATACAACACCAAAAAGTGGAGAAAAGAGAGAGAGGGTTTCAAAGGGGAAGAAAGATCAAGCCACGCGCAAAATCGTAAAAACGGGAAAAGGCGTTTAAACTGGTTTTCAGGGGGAGGGGAACCTTACTCCGAGGAAGGGACTTTCAAGGGAAAGGAACTGCTTCAGAGGGAGAAAAGAATGGGAACGAAAACTCTTCCCAAAGGGGGGAGGGTAGATCGGTTCTGAAGTGGGTCATGAAAAGCAATTAGGAAGGGGGAAGGTCCCTGCATTCCGGAATCATGAGCGGACGGAAATCGGGAACAGACCATGGGTCCGAGTCACAGGAAAAGAGGGAGGATCTGGTGAAAAAAAAAGGGAAGAGCCGACCCAGCCAGTAGGAAGCGCCCCCCGACTCGGAGACAGGAGGATGGAAAAAAAGGAAGCGCTGCAAAGATGCGTGCGCAGCCATCCTAGGGGGTAATCCAACGGAAGGAATGGCACGAGAACCAGAACAACTACCAACCACAGAGACCGAAAACGGGGAGCTGGGTTATGTAAGAAGAGCAAATGGAAAGAAAAACCACTTGCCGAGGAAGGGATAGAGGAATTGAAGAGGCCTGAATGGAGAAGAAAAAAAAAAAGCGATGCAAACACCTGGAAAAAGGTAGTCGGGCCACACTGGAAAAAGACGTAGATGAACAAGGATGTTGGAGGAGAGCTAACTGCAGGAGCAGTAATTCCTAATTCATGGGAACAAGGGTAGATTGGGGAAAGGAAAGGTGACCTTCTTTGCAAAGAAAGGTTGGGTTTTGGGGTCTCGCCTTACAAGAGCTTATTTCGAGGTCAGTTCAAAAAGTAGCAACGCGCGACCATTCAAGGAATCCTCTAGGAAGTGGATCCTATCTCCAAGGCTCTTGGTACTAAGGGGAGGGACTGAGATGCGGACGTGGGGGTGGAAAGAATGAGGCCAAACCCTAAAAAAAATCTAATCACTCAGGCTATCAAATTAACGCCAAAAAAGATGGAAGAGATCCCTTGGAGAAGGAGCTCGTCCCTTGAAATCCGCGCCCAAGGAACGAATCTCGTCGAGCAAGGCCTCATGTAAAGAAAGAGAGCGGGAAAGTGGAAAAATGGATTGGGGGGGGGGACGCTTAGTTTGATGAAGGTTGCGCGCCGGCGACCTGCGGCGACGGTAAAAAGGGGAAGGAAAAAAGAGAGCCAGTTCAAATCGAGGAGGGGGGGATATGGGAAAAGCAAAAAGGAGCAGGGGTGAGACAAGGCGTACCCTGAGACTAGATTCGACCAAAACCAGACCAATTAAGGCATTACGTCGATAAGGGTAAGAACTTATAAGGGGTAAAGCCGCCACGGAGGAGCCAGAAATCAGAAGGAAGGACTGTGAAAAATCTACGGGAAAAGGAATGCTAAAAGGGGGAAAATAGGGGGGGGGCACGGTTGAAGGCCGCATAAGATTGGACGCACCAGAAGAGGGAATGACGAATTTTGGAACAGCACGCAATAGGGGGAGGGGGGGGGGGGGTTGAAAACCGCCGCAACTGAATCTGATTCACAAAAGGAAAAGGATTCAATCGGGGAGACCAGGGGCCTATCGACAGCAGCGAAGCACAAGCGCCCCAGGAGAGGGAAGGAAGGGCGGTGACCTGTCCTCCTGGAGCTCCCATTCTAACGAGAGGTGGGGGGAATGGCTGAAGGTGTGATGGCAAAGGCCGGATAGCCTCTCTCAAGGTCCCAAGAAAAAAGTGCGAGGGGGCAGGGAAACTGCACGGCGAAACGGAAGGCACGAACACAGGAAAAAGAAAATTTACAAAAAAAACCGGACCCCCTCTGCCAGCCAGGTAGGGGGAAGAAACTCCTATCAAAAACAAAGAATTGCAGAGAAAGATCTTAATTGAAGATCTGAAAAGCTCTCCCTAAACCTCTCCCCAATGAAGACGGAAACTTAGCAATCTCAACAGGAGGGTACGAAGATACCACTTGACCGTTCGTTTTCAAGGGAGGCCAGGCAGAATAAAGAGTTTACTCTGAAACACTGGAGAGAGTTGAGCAGAAGAAACGTCAGCCCCTGCCCGTCACAAAAAAAAAGGGCGGACGCAGAGTGAACTAGATCAGTCGTACCTGGGCGCGAAGGGGGTCCGGGCACGCAGGAACACGAAAGGAGAGTAAGAAAGCGCTCCGCCGGACCGTACGGAAAACGTGGGCCGAGCGGACACCGTCAGGGAAAAGACCTCGGCAAAGAAGCGAAGTTTTAGGAGACAAAAGCGCGAGAAAATCAAATGGGCCCGCGCCGATGGGAAGGAGGAAGAGACAACCTGCTCCGCGATGAAAAAAGAGCAACCGGGGGGGAGGCGGCCCGCCATCAGGGGGCGGGAAAAGAGTGCAAAGAAACGGCTGTCCGCGTCCCAAGCCCACCGGTCGATCAGAGGAATCTCCATGAGGAGGACCAATATAGAACAACAAGAAGTATTGACTTATTGACAAGAATATATGGCACCCGCTCCTGGGAGGGAAATCTCCTCAACTCTCGAAACCCCAGGAGGGGAAGACCAGAGTTCCACTTTCCGTCCTCCGTAAGGCAAGAAACTAAAATCAAATACTATTCGTGGCGCATACCTCAGAGGCCTTTGGGGGAGGAAGGTACTTGGATATGATAAAAACCAAATCGGCTCGGCCCCTACGAGAGAACATTTTCGCCGGGCCGGTGATGCGCTTCATCTCAGGGGGAGGGTTGGGGGGAACGGTATTTCTCTAGAAGGTGGGAATCGGGTCAAGGGGGGGGGGGGTCGGAAATGCCAAAGGGACTAGATATAGCAACCGAGTGGGTTCAACACAAGCGACCTAAGACGTAATCCGTGAAGACTGCAAAGAGGGACGGACCCTCGCCGCCCACAGTCCTGGGCAAAGAACAAGGTGAAGGGCAGCTTGAAAACAAAAAATCCATTTCCTGCGGAAGCTGGATGAGAAAACCGGAGGGGAAAAAGGAGACGCCTGACGGGGGGACTCGAACCAAAAAAAGGGTTGGGGGAGGCGGTGTCGTCGACGCAAGGGGGGCCAGTCTCTTGTTCAGGCCATTTACTCGGGGGGCCTGAGGGAGGGACTCAGAAAGGTCTTCGTGTGTTGAAAAATGCAGTGTGCAACTGGATCCTGAATTGATTAGAGGAGGGACGACCCATGGAAGTCCTTGTGGGAACCTAGCCGAAGTCAAGAGGAAGCCACTACTGAATCCCAAAAGGAGCATCGCAGATGGAAACTGTGGCTGGGCGGTTCCGAATGATCACAGTAATGCCAGAAAATGCCACTAAAACGTTGTGGTAAAAAAGGAAGACGCCCAGTAAGTCTAAAGAAAGGGTCCATCACACAAGGGCTTGTCATCCCCCCCGGGATCCTTGGTCCCCTGGAGGAACGCTCGAACAAAACTCACTCTCCCTATTTAGAGGCGGGGGTGGGATGCGGTTTGAGGGGGGAATCCTCTTTAAAGGCAAAGAAACGGCGAAAAGCAGATTGGTGCATGTTTTCAAGCCACAGAAACAAAAAAACCGCCGCAGAATTCTTGAGAAACCTCGATACAGTCACGGGGGGGAATGAACCTCAAACCGGCGTATGGAGGAAAATGGGCAGTTCGCCGAAACGTTAGATGGGGCAAATGGTCAAAAAGCACTTTCGGTGGAAACTCGGGTAGGGACTAAAAGGAAACGAGGATTTAACCTCCATTTATTAAGAGGAAAAAAAACTAAGGCAGCATAATTAAAAGTGGGAACGGATCATAGGAAACCGGGAAAAGCAAAGTAGACGCGCAAAAAGCTCCTCCAGAAATGCCAGGGACTCAGCACGCTCAACCTCCCTTGATGTTGTACAATCAGAGTCTCGCCCGGTTCGAAAAACCGACTGTCACACCGATTTGGGACCAAACAGCTCAACGACCCAGCTCCTCAAAAGCTGGCGACTGGGCGTTGTCCTCGGCAAGAGCCCGGTAAAGTGTTTTCGCGGCAGGGTCTTGAAAAGTCCGCGGGGAACAAGTTAAAAAAAAGGGAAACTCTGCGCGACACTCTCTCAATCCTCTATGGGACAGAAACGGTGGCGAAAAATGCGGGTGACGCATCCGGGTCAAACTGTAACCTCCCAGCAGTACTAGCGGAGCACCTTAGTTACTCAAATAAACACGGATACAAGCATCGCGCAAGGGAACCAATCGTGGGACCAAGTCCAGGGGGTTCTAGAACCCTGTTCTATGCCACCCCTAAACATAAATGTGGGGAGAAACAAAAAGGGGGAGGCACAGAAAACCGAAAAAGGAAACTGATTGAGAAACTCTCGAACGTGTTCAGGAAAAAAACCCCTGTTTATAAACTACAACTTTAAGGAAGCTGACACCAAAAAAAAGATGGTTCGCGCGGAGCGCGTGAAAACCAGGGGGTGGCCGGGGTAAGACCTGCGAATTTAAAAAGGAGAAAAACACACACGACGCATCGCGGGAGAATTTCAAGCCTTAGCGACAAAAGACAATCCAGACTAGGACACCTCGGGGGGGCTCTCCCCGTTCTGAAAGGGTTCGCAAGAGTCGACATGAACCAGACACTCAGAGGGTGGGAGTCGGGGGTATCAGGGGGCGCGTGGTTGTCTTAAAAAACGGGGCTGACACCGCGAAGTGGAGGCACAACCGGACCGAGCCTGCTTCCTTGGGACCAGGGGTGTAGTTTGTCACCTTTGTACAAATTTTGTTGGGTTTGGTTTTTTCCCCTCCTTCCACGGGGGGGAGGCGGGGGGGAGTAGACGACCAAGAGCAGGTACGCGAGCCTGCATGTTGTCACCGTCTCTCTAAAGGGGTTCGGGTGAACCCAGGAAGCGCGCCAAAAGCACGCCAAAAGGGGAGAGAGGAGGCGAGGAGCAGTGAACTGCTTTCACCGAAGTAGGGGGGGCTGATACTGGAAAAACCAACTTAAAAGAAGAAAGAGGCGATCGCAACAGGAAAGCGAACGTAAAAGAGGGTTCGTTCTCACCATCTTGTGCGGACCAACAAGTGGACTAAAAAATTTCGGGATCGGGAAGTCACCGCAGGAAAAAGTACTGAAAAACAAAGTTCAACCGCCGGGGAAGAGTCTTTTTCTACTAAAGAGCGGAGGGGAAAAAAATCGGGGGCGGGGGGGACTTGAACATCGACATAACAACAAAGAAAAAGGAGAATCTGTGTCAGCGCAAAAAATCCCCAGCGCAGGAAAAAAAGACGAGCACAGTCAGGTGAACTGGATTTGAGGAAAGAAAAAAAGACATGGGAAACACTCCTGAGAAAAATTTAGACGTGCCACAAAACACTTGAGGTATCATCATGTTGAAGGAGAACCTCGAGGAACGTTTCGACAGGCACTGTGGACGGCGAATGCTGAGCTGGGAATTGGTCAATAGTGAGGCAGACTGGGGCTCTCAGGAATCATGAAGAGGGAGTCTAACCTCACGCGCATGGCAAGAACAATAAAATCGATTAGAGTCTCGGTGAACAGGGAGGACGACCGAAAGGCGGTCGTAGAGTCCCCCTACCTTAAACTTAGTGGGAAGAAGGCAAGATCAATCTGACGGTGCAGCAGGACCGTCCGTCTGGTCAAAACCCGGTATGAATGCCAGGAGTCCTTGAATTAACAAAAGCCCCACAGTTGGAAAATAGTCGAGCTAGCGGAGGTGACAAGTGTAAAAATAAAAAGAAGGGGGAACAAACGTAACACCAAAGGGGCCGGGAAACGGTCCCTTTGATTTTCTTCAAGAGGGCTGAACCGGTCTGAAGCAAAAGCGTCGAGGTGAAAACTGGATCGGTTTCAACAAGGGGGAACAACAAAGTACACGAGCGAAAGCGGAGGATGAGAGAGCCTCCAGGTCAGGGTGGGAGACCGCGAGTACAATGAGTTCGAGTAGGAAGCAAGTACCACCGACGGTCTGGAAATGGGTTTCATCGCATTATGAAAGAAAATGTCTGAAGCAGTCGAGGAAAAAAAAGAGAACGCCAGCGTCCCCTGACCCGGAAAAGCGATGTAACCGGCGCATCCGCGAGGGCCTTAGCAAGAAAAAGGGGCGCAGACAGGGTTTCCGTGGGATGGAACGATGGAGAACAGCCTCCTTATGCACACACGTAAGGGAGAAAAATCTAGTGGCCGTTAGGAGGATGCGCCGGGAAAGAATCACCGCCTAAGCGCAAGAGGGAAGCGGACGTACCTCAGAAGACACGGAGCGATCTGGGGACTGGCTTTGAGAAAACGAGTGTGACTTAGTGGGGTTGGGAGAGGGCAGACCCCTACCTGAGAACTGCGGGGGGAAGGTGGACGGCAAATGAAGCCTCGGGGGCGGCAAGGGTGCTATCGTCCAGGCATCAGGGGCTTACGGCCGGACCTTGTCAGCAGGGGAAAATAACACTCACGCCCGTTAAGGCATGAGTCAGGAGAACCATCTTATCATGGGAGGGGGGAATAAACGCGTCAGGAGTCTCCGCGTCATAGGCTGGAAAGAAAAGAGACTCCAGGTCAGGAAAACCGGGCAATGATCGCAGTTTTGCGGCGGGCCGCAAACGAAAGAGGAAAAAGTGAGAAAGAAAGAGGGTTTCTCAAAAGGAGACCTCTTGGGGGAGGGCAAGGTTTGGTTTTTGAAAAAGGCACCAATAAACAGAGCGAACGGCCTGAAGCGTGATTCCCGCAGCAGACCATGACCCGATGCCAAACTGAAGCAACACGCGGAGGAAGACAGACCCGATGCCCCCGGGGGATAAAAACCTTCCTCGGAAAAAGGTACTCGCTGGGACGTCTAAGAAAAATCTCACACCGACGAGGGGTTGGGGGACATGGCTATTAATGTCAAGGCATAAAGGCTCAAGAAAGTCCCTAGAGGAGCAAGAGCGGTTTCTTTCAAAGGACGACTGAAATGCCGGAAAACAAAAGCGGCCGTCACCCGCCCGCCGGCATCAAGAGCAGGGAAAGGAGGCAGGAAAACCTTCCCCGAGACTTCCATGACTGTCAAGCAACTCGACACCTCACCGGGGGCAAAGAGAAAAAAGTGCGGAGAAGGGAGCCGGAGGGAGGAATATCCTCACGGTCCCGCTACTAGCAACCCGGTCGGAAAAAAAAGCAGATACGACAGCCCGGCCCTTTCCAAAGCATAAAGCTTCCTCCCCCAAACCCGGAAAGGTAGGCACTGACTTGCGAAACGTCCGAATGCGTCGCCCCTTAAGGGTCAAGGGCAATTCCGTCAGCTGGAGGAACGGTCGAGAAAAGCTGGACCGCGGCGAAGAAAATCGCAATTATCAAGAAAAGCTAGCTTCCATAAGGTAGGAAACCAAGATGTGCCTAAGAAGCTCAGGAAGAAAAATGACCTTGCAAAAAGAGAAAAGGTTTCGCGCAACGGGGGGAACACCATAGGATGACAAATCGGCAGGGAAAGGGGGGGGGGGAGGAACCGATGCGCTTGATCAGAATCCACAGAACCCTCAAACGCCCCCCGGGGAAAAGACAGGGAGGGGGGGAAAAGCAATCTGTAGGTTCTTTCCCGCGCCGTAACGGAGCCGGACGTGACGTACCACCCGGTCGCGAGTGCGGCCGAAATTAAGGAAGGAGGGGAGGACATAGACATCACAAACAACAACAAAACTTATGGTGAAAATAGAGAAAACCCTCGCCACTGGCCGAAGAGGGCCTCCCACGACTCTACCTGATGGGAATCGTCACGTGTCCTGACAAGGGAAAGGCAAAAGAGACGAGAGAAAACCAAAAGACTATTCTTGCGCTCACGACCGTCTCGAGTAAGGAGCGTTGGAGATGATCATCATTGTGCACAATCTGGGCGCCCGGTTCACCCAATCATGCCGCTCAATCTCTCCTATGGGGGGCGCGACAGGTGAAAGAATGTTACTAAGGGACTTGACAGGAACAAATGGTGTTTTTTAGAAGTATGGGAGGGGAGCAACCAACACTCTTTGGCGCTGGACAGGGGGAGGACCGCCCCCACTGAACAATATGAAGCATCTCTGACGGTACGTTCCCAAGGATGGGGGATCTCTAGAAAAGAAGGGAAATCCTAGGATCGCGCCAAACTCACCTTCATTTAGGAAGAGCGGGGAACGCGCCGGATGTCGTAATCGAAAACGCGTTCAGGAGGGAAAACAGTGAATGGAAAAAAAGAAGGCCTGGAAAAGACTTGAGGTTTATATGAATCACCAGACCGTCACCGGAGTGGGGGAGAGTGAAGCAGAATCTTCCCAGCGTCCGAGGGGGGGGAGGCGCCACAGGGGAGTTTGTTCGCGGACCAAAAAAGGCAACGCCCGCCAGGAAAGGGGCAGGGGGGAGTTGTTTTTGCCTAAAAATGTCTCGCCAAGGCGAAGGCCCTGGATGCACGCGCCGGGCTGAGTCTGTTGGGGGGGAAGGGCAGAGTTGGTCGCCCGGCCCCCACGCCCTTCACCTGGCGCGGCCTCCACGAGGACTTGAAAGCGCGGCAAGCCGGCATATGGGTCAACCTTCCAAGCAACCAATGCAACCGCAATCTTGCCTGCCCTTCAGAAGGAGGCCAACCAGGGAACCCCGCGCAAGGTCGGTAGCGACACAGGCAGCTGCACTCGCCTCGCGAATCGGCTAAGCGAGGGTTCGAAGAGGGGAAACCGGAGGATGCTTGGAGTACTCTTCAGCGGCGGGGGCGGGCAAAACCCCGAAGAGGGGTGCCTGTTTTTTCCAAAAAAAAAACTACGCCTGTCAGCAGGCGATTTTCACGTGCAGGACTCGACCGAGGCGCCGGAAACCAGAGGAAGGGTTGAAAACGGGGAAAAACAAGCCTGTGAGCAAAAGGTCCGAGTCACCAAGATCGACCACACGGAAGAGTCGAGATCAATGGGGCGGAAGGGGGAAAAAAATGGGTTAAAAAAAACAATTATTAAAAAAAAAAAAAAAAACCGCCCATGGATAAGGAAACCTAGAAAACGTCAGGCCTGGGGGGGGGGAGGACGTTCGAACTACCGGGGGGAAACAGGGAAACGCTGCTTTGGACGCGACCGCCACCAGCCTCGCCAGATCCTCACCCTAAACCCGAGACAGGTCTTGACGTCACGCCACCCGAAAGGGGGTTTCCCATCAACGCGGGTCACGGCGCCGGAAAAAAAAGACCAAGTGATCACCCAAAAAAGTTGCCTCAGCTGGGGAAGACGGGGCTAGACGGCGTTTTCGTGCAGGCTGGGTTCCCGTCGCCGAAGCGAAACGAATGAAGCCTGAAAGCACCTGCGTCTAAAGGCTGTGAGTGGGGGGAGACTAGCGAAAACCTGTAAACACGCCTTCTAAAACGGAGGGATCGCGTTGAAAAATCAGTGGCCGATCAGGGGTCTCATCATCACCAGGTCCCACCCCGCAAAGGCATCGCCCGCCTTCGGGGCATAGGAATCAAGCAGCCGCGGATAAGCGCCAGAAGAGCGATTCCGGCAGGGAAGGGAAAAGGGGCGCTCCTTGCAGTGAAATCAGAAAAATAGAAAAGACTTTGTGTAAGTCGATGAAAACCCAACCGGGGGTCTTAGCCAAGAACAGGGACGGAAATGCTTGCAAGAACTATCAAACGTGAAAGGACCGGAATGTGTTTAACTCTCAACCTGTAAGAGAATCAGAACCTGGTTATAAAGGGCGCGGTGTCGTTTCGGGTGCCTGTTTCTGAAATACCTTCTGCACCAGGACCCTCTAACGCATCGATGATTGAAGAGCACAAGTTTAGAGGAGATAACTGAAGCAATCGAAGCGTGCCACAATCCGGGGTCGACTGTTCAAATACTCCATTATAACAGAACATCAAAGCTCAAAGACATACTATCGTTGGCGTCCGTGATCCATTGAGGGGGATTTCATTTTCCGGGGAAAAGCCGGTCGAGCACCGGTGAAAAGGCCCGAGGCGGAGACCTTATGTGTGGTTGGTTGCATTTGGACATCCTGCGGGTTCCGCGGTGAGGGGGGAAAGGATGGCGCTAGTTTCCGCAGGGGTGTCAAAAGGGAGACAGAAGAGGATTTTTCAGGGAAAACGTGACAAGCGAAGCGCGAAAAAACGTCTCCATTATTCCTCTTCGGGGCACTACTTTGCAAAAAAAGGGGATCCCGGAAAAACTTTACATGAAGCAACGAATACGCGGCACGCAAAGAAAAAGGAGTCTTTACTCGCGGGGTCGGCCTAAACATAAGGGGGTGGCAGAAACCAGCGGGAAAGTGAGTCTTGGAGGAAGAAAATTTAGAGGAGAAAAAGGGCCCACGCTATTCCTGAAAATCCAAGAAAGGACGACGCTCTTCTGGTTGGGGAAAAATTTCGAAAACGAAGTCAGGGGGGGACGTGGCGCGCGGGACCCGAATA